>ERZ779880.447-NODE-447-length-52506-cov-17.484547_pt1 | contig 52506 bp, 29 predicted proteins | sample MGYA00511555_ERZ779880 | MGnify/ENA primary metagenome ERZ779880 (study PRJEB29588, sample SAMEA2145815) | human gut metagenome | biome: human gut; feature: human-associated habitat; material: faeces | place: Denmark | collected 2008/2010 ... | reverse complement strand
GAGAATTCGGATTGATCTTGTTCGTATTCTGTATCGGTCTTCAGGTGGGGCCATCATTCTTCTCTTCTTTCAAAAAGGGGGGAATGACATTGAACCTGTTGGCTGTAGGCATCGTAGTGTTAAATATTGCTGTTGCATTGGGGCTTTATTACCTCTGGAACGGTCGTGTGGAACTGCCGATGATGGTAGGTATCCTCTACGGAGCTGTGACGAACACTCCGGGACTTGGTGCCGCCAATGAGGCCCTGAACCAGTTGAGCTACAACGGACCGCAGATTGCACTGGGTTATGCCTGTGCGTATCCGCTGGGTGTGGTAGGTATCATCGGTTCTATCATAGCTATCCGTTACATCTTCCGCGTCAATATGACCAAAGAGGAAGAGAGCCTGAAAACTCAGAGCGGAGACGCGCACCACAAGCCGCACATGATGAGCCTTGAGGTACGCAATGAGTCTATCAGCGGAAAAACACTGATTGAAATCAAAGAATTTCTGGGACGCAACTTTGTTTGCTCCCGTATCCGTCACGAAGGACACGTAAGTATTCCGAACCACGAAACGATATTCAATATGGGCGACCAGTTGTTTATTGTCTGTTCGGAAGAAGATGCTCCCGCCATCACCGTATTTATCGGAAAAGAAGTCGAACTGGACTGGGAGAAGCAGGATCTTCCGATGGTTTCCCGCCGTATTCTGGTTACTAAACCGGAAATTAACGGAAAAACGCTCGGTTCCATGCACTTCCGTAGTATGTACGGTGTCAATGTGACCCGCGTCAACCGTTCCGGTATGGACCTGTTCGCTGATCCGAACCTGATATTGCAGGTAGGTGACCGCGTAATGGTAGTAGGTCAGCAAGATGCGGTAGACCGTGTTTCCGGTGTATTGGGTAACCAATTGAAACGTCTGGACACACCGAATATCGTTACTATCTTCGTAGGTATCTTCTTAGGTATTCTTTTAGGAAGTCTTCCGATTGCATTCCCCGGTATGCCGACTCCTTTGAAATTAGGTTTGGCCGGTGGTCCGTTGGTGGTAGCTATCCTGATCGGACGTTTCGGACACAAACTTCATTTGGTGACTTACACCACGATGAGTGCCAACCTGATGCTGCGTGAAATCGGTATTGTGCTATTCCTTGCCAGCGTAGGTATAGATGCGGGTGCCAACTTCGTGCAAACAGTTGTAGAAGGCGACGGCTTATTGTATGTAGGCTGTGGTTTCCTGATCACTGTCATCCCGTTACTTATTATCGGTGCAATTGCAAGACTATATTATAAGGTAAACTACTTCACTCTGATGGGATTGATTGCCGGTAGTAATACGGACCCTCCCGCACTGGCTTATGCCAATCAGGTGACATCCAGTGATGCACCGGCAGTAGGATATTCTACAGTTTACCCGTTATCTATGTTCCTCCGTATTCTGACGGGACAGATGATATTACTGGCGATGATGTAAAGCGAACTAAATTAATCAATAAAGCCGGCTAAATTCTTTCTGAATTAGGCCGGCTTTATTATTATCGGGATTTTGTTTTCTTCTTCAATTACAATCCAATCTGTAGTTTTTTGGCCACAAACTCTTCCACAAAGCGAACCGTCTCTTCAATTCCCAAAGAAGAGGAATCAACACACAAATGATAAGTAGCCGCTGCTCCCCATGTCTTATAACTGTAGTAATTATAATACTCCGAACGTCTCTTATCCGCTTTTTCTATCATCTCTTCCGCAGCCTCCTCATCAATACGATGCATCTGACACAACCGTGCGATACGATCTTCTTTAGTAGCTGAGATAAAGACATTTGCACAGCGGGGATGCTCCCGTAAAATATAATCGGCACAACGTCCGACGAACACACAGGACTTCTCTGCCGCCAAACGACGGATGACATCACTCTGCACCTTAAATAAAGCATCATTACTCAGACAATTGGTACATGGCATTGCTCCTTCACTGATGAAAGGAAAACGCATACCGAACAGTCCGCCGATAATGCCTTGCGAGGCCTTTTCATCTGCTTTTTCGAAGAACTCCTTACATAAGCCGCTCTCTTCGGAAGCCAGATTGATCAGTTCCTTATCATAAAAGTCGATCCCCAAACGGGCTGCCAACTTCTCTCCTATTTCTTTTCCGCCGCTACCTAACTGGCGACCGATATTGATAACATAATTACCGCTCATAGTACATTTTGTTTTATGGTTTGATAGCAAACATACGACTTTTTTCTAAAAGATGCACCATTATACAAAAGTTATATTTAAAAGAAACAATCGGAAAGCATCCTTTTTCATATATACTCTGCCAATAATACATCTACATGGTACGGGAGTCCGGCTGTCACCCGCCTATTTTTTCTTCTTACCCCACTTGGGAGTTATGCCGATAAAAAACTCGAAGTTAATTCCCGGCATCGGACGGGATAATACTGAAAGATACTCTTCGTCAAAGAGATTATTGACTGTCCCTTTTAAGGATAAATCTGCCCAACGGAGAGAGAATCCTTTTTCAAGGGTTACGTTGCTCATGAGATAAGGTGGGAGATGTCCGGTGTAGGATACAGCATTACTCGTCATAGTATAACGTTCGCTATAGTAACACCATTTATAAAGAAGTCCCCAACTGCGATATGTTAGCCTGCCTGATAATGTAGCTGAATATTCGGGTATGTATGGTAACTGCTTCCCTACTGACTGGTCAGCCTCACTCGTAGGTTCACCTTCATTAATAGAAGGAGTCCACGCAAATGTTCCATTTAACCCAAGCTTCCATGCTTTATTAATCGCAACTGCACAATCAGCCTGTACTTCTACGCCATAGGCGTGTACTTTTTTAAGATTAACGGGTGAATAAAATCCCTTCGACGTAGGTAGCCAAATAATCCAGTCGTTTATATGTTGATCGAACCAAGAAGCCGAGCCGGATAATGTATAAACATTATCCTTACCCACAGAAAACGACAGCCCCGTTTCATAAGTAAATCCACTTTCATTGTTCAATGCCGGATTGCCACCCGGCAAAAAATAAAGGTCATTCAATGTCGGAAAACGATAATTCCGGGTAATAGAAGCCTTTGCCATTATATTGCCTCTTTTAGAAAGAACATAATCTACAAAAAAGGCAGGAATAACCGGTGCCCATTTAGTCCCGAACATCTCTCCCCGCAGGACCAATGACATACCCAACCGATTGACCGGCTGCCATTTCAATGAGACATTGCCCGACAACTCAATACGTCCTTTATCAAAATAAACAATAGAATCATTCTTCCTTCCCTGACCATACTTATCGTTCTTATTATCATCTTTATTCAGATCTTTATCCAAACTATTCACCAAATGCTGATGAGCCGACACACCCACCGTTAAAAGGAGTTTATCTGAGAAAAAATACTCTCCATCCAACTGTCCGTAGAAAGTATTAACTTTACTACGTGAACGGGTCATTGTAGCCATTATACCATTTCCCAAATCCCGCTTATAGTCGTATGCCAACCATGTATGCACATAACCTCCCCTTGCCGATACTTTCCAGTTCTCACGTGTATGATCCCATGATAAAACACTTCGCAGTGTATGTTCCCGTTGACGATTCTCGAAATCCATAAGATCACCCTGATCGGTCGTCAGTAATGCCAGTTCACGGTTAGAATCAGTATACCACGCATTCAGTCCGAAGCGATCACCTTTGCCCGTATTGTAATATACCTCCTGTAAAATGTGCAGATCTTTGTATGCACCACTACGATTACGTTCTATGGGATAATACTGTTCGATTATATTATATTTATCATCATAAATATTCTCTTTCTTATCATGATTACGATATTTATAATCATTGGGCGACGACTGATAGACCGCCCGCGTTGAAACCTGCCAATGTTTATCTCCATACTTCAATTGCAGAAACTCATCGAAGGTACTAAATGAACCGATACCTTGAACATATTGCATTCCGAAGCCTTCTTGATGAGCAGGCACTGTAGATAATTTTACCAATCCTCCCAAACCACCACCAGCCATATTCACCGACGAAGTGCCATGCAGCAAAGAAGCGTCATCTATAAAATAAGATGGAATCATCGAAAAGTCAGTCATCCCCAACATCGGATTGTTGATACGCATACCGTTCCATGTTACCTGTGTATGCGAAGCAGACGTTCCCCGAAATGAAACAGTAGAAAGCGTGGCACGTCCGTAGCTTTTTACAAAAATAGAAGAATTGAAAGTGAGTATATCCGCCATTGACAAGGCTATATTTTCCTTAAGCACAAGTGAATCAAATTTGGTCTGTTGCACGCCTATATCTTTCATCGGGCGCTTTCCCAAAATTTCCACTTCACGAATGACAACTCCCTTTTCCGCCCAATTCTTATTATCGTTGTGTTGTTGTCCACTCATTATGGATGGAAGTAATAAAAGAACTCCTACAAACTGCACTAATAATATATTTCTTCTCATGTTCTTCTCTACCGATTACTTCCAACAAAATGCTCCAGGAATAATTCCTACATAAAACTCATCCACAAGTTCCCCATCCTCCGTATAGCGATAAATCATCCCCTGCTGTTGATAATCAATGGCGTCAGCCACATAGACATCTCCGTTTTTCGGACTAACTGTCAACCCATAATACTTCGTATCACGATACTTGAGGAAAGGACGTACGGGAACACGTTCTGCATCGACAGACATACGCCAAATATCTTTGTTAATCCAGTAAAGTTCATCACCCGCACCATTAAGCTGTACTTCCGAAGGAGCATCTCCCAACTGAAACTTAAATTGTTTCTCTATTTTAAATGTCTCGGCATCAATGCGATAAAGCGATGGTTCCTCATATCCGTATGGACTTCCTTTATACCCTCCGTCAGTAATCGTCCACATCTTGAAGTTCTTATCCATCACTAGAGAAGTAGGTTGTATACCTACAGTAAGCTGATCTACCACCTTGTCCGTTGTAGTATCTATCTTTAATATACGATTCTGATAAGACCAGCAATTCACATACACATACTTGCCATACTGCACCATTTGCTCTGTTGAGCCTGTTTCCATCGTCATATCCGGACATTCGATATATCCGGTTATCTGATAAGTTTTGGGATTGACAATAAAAATACGATAATCCCAAATCTGTGTGACATAGGCTTTCTCATCCGAAATAAAATGAATATAGCGTGGAGAAGTAAGTCCCGTAATGCGTCCCACCTCTTTGAATGTATTGGTGCTAATAGCGAAGATTACATGAGAATTATTCACTACCACCCATCCAATAGTATCCCGGACAATCATTGATTGCGCTACATCACCCAACTTCATCGCATTAGCCCGGTAAAAGATCTCATTCTCCACCTTTTTCGTTTCCGGATCATAATAAGATAATGTAGCATTACCGTATTGAAAATTTCCCTCATTCATAATAAAAAGTCCATCTCCTGTAGCCCTGAAAGGCTCCATCTTGCCATAATCCCATTTCATACACCCGACAAAAGCCGTCAGACAGAAGACAATAAATAAAACAGATAGTAAAATTCGTTTCATAATTAAAAGTGAGAAAAGATTATTAACTAACTTGTAGCATCACTCATTAGACATCTGCCAGCAAATTATAATTTGTGACAAACATCAAACATAGCATTTGTACCGACCGGTTGAATGAGGAATCAATTGAATATAGGAATGAACTATACCAGTTGATTTCTACCCGAAACCCGCGGGTATAAATCTGCAGCGTCAAGGCAGGTCTTCTGACTCGTCCCCGTTTATCACGCCTTCCCAGTGATGTCACCAGTGGCAAAGAATGTGATAAACTCATCTCCCGAAAGAGAGGACTTACAGCAGCAGGTACTGTCCCGGATTTACACCGGATTCCCTTTTCATCGTTTTGGAAGGTTAGACAACTCCAAATACGAACCTTGCGGGTGCAAAGATACTATAATTATATTTCACGCCTCACTTCTCCCCTGTCTTTTTTATCAAGAACAAAAGATTAAAGACTTCTTCAAATTAGCACATTATGAGCAAGCAGATGAAAAAGAGAAAAGTTTGCCCTCTGTTACTTCCTATCTTTCGGATAAAAACCGGATGACTCATCAAAAAGAGGAGGAATTTTCATTTTCACAAAAGCGATTTAATATCAAAACCATCTATTTACAATCATTCTAGCTTAGAATACAGGAATATGCAAGCACTCGAAAACAAAAGAAACCATATCTACGTCATTTTATCATAAACAAAGCATCCATATCAAAAGAGCAAACAGCGCAAAAAAGCATAATAACGGACAAAATAAGATTGCTTCTTAACCGAATTAACATTGCTTTATAAGCAAACTAAGATTGGTTTTAAACCAAACTGACCTTCCTTTAAAACCAAGCCCGCCTTCCTTTAAAAGAAAATCAACCTTCTTGGTCGGCAAAAGCTGCATATATAACCATTTTTCCCGCATAAAAACCTCCAATTTCCGCATATTCTTGCATATGAGTAACCCATTTTTCTCCTATTTCAAGTATTTAGCTTCTATTTCCCCAATAGAAAATCTTAAAAACAGAACATTTTGAGATGGTATCACTATACCATCGGCATACTGACACTATCCTGCAAGTATGGTGACACTATCAGAGAGAGATAGTGTCACCATATCCAATTCCTCCTTTCCCGCCTCCGATAACATAATAAAAATTAATTAGTTAAAATAGACATATTATATAAAAAGATAACTATCTTTGCGGTCAAGAAGTTGGTTCTTCGTTGCTATAATAAGTTGTATTTCATTCGATTAAGATATAACAAAAGCTATCGAAGATTAAAAGGGAATGCCGTGTGAATCGGCAACAGTATCCGCTGCTGTATTTTCCCGTACTGCCCTTGAAGGACAGTACAGTTTGTAGCAATTTGTCACTGGAAGTTTTCTCTGGGAAGGCGCTGCAAATAAGGGAATAAGTCAGAAGACCTACCTCCTTTCGGTTGGATTTTACTCCTGCGGCATACGGGAGACAGGTCGTTGTCATTTTCCACAGGCACTCATCATGTGCGGACGAGGAAAAGGGCTTCTTCTATATTTATACTTACCGGGACACAGACTGCCCAGCGTAAAATCCATTATCATTTCTGTTTGCAAACTAACTAAAAAGTATGCTTATGATAAATGGATTTTTTAAAACAATCGCTAGCTTATTAATGCTATGTGCCGTCGTATCTCTCGCCTCCTGCCGGAACGACGGTGATGATGAAGAACTGGGCGGCGGGACAACAGGCACCCCCCCTGTAATTACCTTCGACAACGGTACGGGAATCTACACCGTAAAGATCATGAAAAGCATCACCATCACTCCCGTAGTGACAGATGCCACCGAACCTGTATATACATGGAAAGATGAAAAAGGCAAGATTGTCTGTACAGACCTCTCATACACCTATTCGCCCAAAGCAGAAGGGGAAGTCTACTTCAAATTCCGCGTAGATGCCAAAAACGGCTCTTCCGAAGAAGAATTACGGATAGATGTAGTAGAAAAGATGATTCCTTCCGTGTCACTGATCCCCGCCTACTCTACGTATTTAGGAAAAAGCGTTACCCTCGAATCTTCCGTCAATTTCACTGAAGGAGCGAAGTACGAATGGGTGTCCATCGACGAAAGCGGCAAGACCAAAGAAACTGTCGGCACCGAAGCTACCTACACTTTCACCCCTGCCGGAGAAGGACAGTTCAACTTCAAACTAACAGTCACCAACGAAGACGGCAGCGGAAATGCGACGACCTCCGTGCTGGTATCGCCGGCACCCGTGATGAACATCACCTTCAGCAGTGAGCAGCTGACCGTCCCCAAAGGTCGTGCCGCCTGTATATCTCCCGTCATTACGGATACGACGTCCAACGCAACTTACGTATGGGAAGTAGACAATGTAATGCAACAGGGAGCGACCGCCCCCACCTTTACTTTCACCCCGCCGGCAGCCGGCAGTTATCTGGTGAAAGTGACCGGAACAGATGGTGACGTAGTGAAGAGCGCTACCCAGACAGTCATCTGCCTGACTACCGACGAGGCTAAAAACTACAATCCGCCCACGGCAAGCAGTTCGGACAGCAAAGTAAAAGTATATCATCTGCGCCCTGCCCCCGGACAGTTCATCGCACAAATATCCGGACAGAGCGAAGCTGAAGCATGCCGCTATGCCGAAACCCGCATGAATGTACAGAACAATTATGTATCACTGGGTGCATGGGGAGGATATATCATCGTGGGATTCGACCACAGCGTATACAACAAACCCGATGTAAACGGTAACGGAGGATACGATTTCTCTATTATAGGCAATCCCTTCGACGGTAGTTCCGAACCGGGTATCGTCTACGTCATGCAGGACGAAAACGGAGACGGACTGCCCAATGACACTTGGTACGAACTACGTGGCAGCGAAACCGGAAAGGCGGAAACCTATCAAAACTATGCCGTCACTTATTATCGCGCGCCTACACACAACATGCCCCTGCAATGGATCGACAACCGGGGAAACTCCGGCTCCATCGACCTCAATCCTAACTTCCCGCTATGGATAAAGGAAAACAACTATACCCTATACGGTACCCGCCTGAAACGAAATACAACCCGGACACCGGGCGGAATCTGGCGCAATGAATCCTATCCGTGGGGATATGCGGACAACTGGGGAGAAGACATTCTCGCCGAAGGCGACAATCACGATGCCGCACCTGTAGGCAACGCCTTCAAGATAGAAAACGCCATGTATCCCGACGGCACTCCGGTCAAGTTGCAATACATCGACTTCATCAAGGTGCAGACCGGCATACAATCCGTAGCGGGAGCTATCGGAGAGTTATCCACCGAAGTATTCGGCTTCGTCGATTATAAGATGAGCGAAGCTCCTTCAAAAATAGATTAATAATTATTCATTATAAATTCATTTAATTTTTTAGACAATGAGAAAAGTAAATTACTGGAAAACCCTGTTGCTGGTTTTATGTACCGGATGTATCTTTGCAGCATGTAGCGACGACGACGATGAAAACCCGTTCACCGGAGTAGACAACAACTTCCTTAGTTTTTCACTGGAAAGCAATGAAAACGTATGGAAAGCAACGATTATAGACAATGAGATCACCGTAACGGTTCCCGAAGGAACTTCGCTCGATGGCGCGCAAGCCAGCTATACCCTTAGCGAGCAGGCAACTGTTAACCCCAACCCTTCTTCCGTTACCGCCTGGGGCGAAGAGCAACAATTCACAGTAACTTCCTACAACGGAACTACGCGTACCTATAAATATACAGTACGCTACTCCGCTGTAAGTGAAATCGGCACATTCATACTTAATTCGCAAGCTGATGTAGACGCTTTTGCCGACCACCATGTCACGGTTATCGAAGGCAGTCTGAGCATAGCTACAGTAGAAAATACAGAAGACCCCGTGATTAATCTGAACGGATTGGCAAAGATTACCGAAGTAATGGACGACATCACTATCGGGCAATACTATAAAGGTGAAAACCTTGCCGGACTGGCTAAACTGGAAAAGGTGGGAAGTATCAGCATGAGAAACAATAGCTCACTGACCGAGTTTGCACTCCCAAACTTGCTTTCTATCCGTGGAGAACTAATCATAGAAAACCCGGCAGAGAACAAGATCACTTCTATAAAATGCCCGCAACTAACTACAATTCTAAAACAATGTAAAATCCAAGCTCCCAATCTGAAAAGTTTAAATCTCAATTCGCTCGAAAGCATTCCGGGAAAAGGAGATAATAGTGATGGAGATGGTACATTCTCTCTTTATGGTAGCCAGCTTGTTTCATTAGATTTGCCAGCCTTAAAGCAGGTAGAAAAAGAGTTCACTCTACCATCGGGAACAAAACACCCAGAACTCACCCAAATAAATCTGCCGGAATTAACCTCCTGTAAAGATGTATCTATTGGATCTGCGGATAAGTTAGAAACAATCAGTCTTCCCAAATTATCCAATCGTTCTTCTTTTAGCATTACTTCTTGTGCTAAATTCTCTAAGTTGAACGAAACCATCGCACCGTTCAATTTGGAAAAGCTAAGTTTATCGAATTGCCCAAGCGTAACGGAATTGGATGCTAGTCAAAAAGACATCAACAGTATTTCTATCACTTATGTCGATAATAATTTCGTTCTAAAAGGAAAAGAAGAAATGGGAAGTTATAAATTCACAGGATATCAACTACCCAAAACAGAAGGTATTTCTACTTTTGCCAGTCTCACGGTTACCACTCCGCTTACTAATGTAGAAATTCCCGGTATTAAACAAGTTACAGGGGAATTAAGTTTCCAAGCTACAGCAAATGTGACATTGCTGTCAGTGAATATGCCTGATTTAGAAACTGTAGGAACTTTTTTATCTAATAATAAATACACCAACGTCTCTTTTCCAAAACTTACGAAAGTGACGGAGCAATTACAAATAAATATAAGTAGTACAGCAACCGACTTGTCACATCTAGATTTTAAAGCCCTGAAATTCGTCAGTTTTTTATACCTGAGTGGAGCTCCAAATAGCAAAATAATATCACTTGACGGTTGTTTTCCAACATTGGAAACATTAAGTCGCATACAAATCTCCTATTTGAGAGGATTATACGATTTCAGCCCATTTAAGAAATTTGCAGATACTATGACAGAAAATTCCCAATGGACTGTACGTAGTTGTGGTCCTGGAACAGTAACATTACAACAGATGCAAGAATCAGAAACCGGTGATTTTACACCGGATAATTAATCACTTAATAAATTACAATTATGAAAAAAAACATTTTTTTCTTAGCAGCCAGTGCAATTCTATTTGCAATGGGTAGTTGTACAAATGATGTGTTGGACAATGTCCAACAAGTAGACAATTCTCTTCCTCAGACACGTGCTACGACGAGTAACAACTGGACGTATGCGTATGTGCTTAGCGAAGGTACATGGCATGTAACTCCTCCCTCATCTCCGGGAAGTATTGTTCGTTATGACAATAATTGGGTAGAAGAATCAATTCTTGAAATTGGAGACACAGGCAACGATCTGATCCAATACGGAGACAAACTATATTGTGCCGTAAGCGGACATGACCTAACAGCTAACAACGGAGGCATTTGGGTATTAAACGCAAATACCGGAGAAGTAATATCTTCAGGTATGATTACTTATGACGACCCTAAGACTGAGCACAAAGCAATGCCAAGACATCTAGCCGCCGCTGCCGGAAAAGTGTATATTAGTCTTTATTCGGGAGCAGTGATGTCTATCGACACCACCTATTACAATCAAGTTGACTACAAAATACTGGATGCGACCTATTCAGAAGGTATCTGCATCGGCATAGACAACAAAGTGTATGTCTGCAATTCAGGCAATGCTGATGATACCCAAGCTGGTGAAGGAACAACTATTTCCGTATTGCCACTCACCCTTGGTAGTGAAACTCAAATTACCGTTCCTAAAAATCCTAAGTTGATAGCAGCTTATTCAGCCAATAAGATGTACTTTAACGTACTGGGTGACGGAGGTATGCACTCTGCATTGTACAAATTCAATCCAACTACACCCAATGTAGCTCCAACATTAGTTACAGAAAAAGCAGGTGGATTTGCAATCGGCAGTCAATATCTTTATACGGCAGACATTGATTGGAGTTCTACTTCATACGAAACTATTATGCAAAAAGTACAGTTATCGAATGATGCAGTCAGCATCTTCACTAGAGACTCTGGTTATCAATTCGGTTTCAGCGTAACAGTCAACCCTTTCAACGGAGATGTATGCTTCGGTCAATCAATGGGAGACGCATTGTATGTTTATGACTCCGCAGGAGGTGATTACAAAGATATGGTAAATACCGGCACAGCTAATGTAAACGCCGTAGTCTTCGTCAAATAACTTTCCGCATCAATACTGAAAAGTTAGATTCAATCCATTCACCTCCCAGCGAAACTTTCTCGTAAGGGAGGTGAATTTTCTTCTTTTTTACTACTTTTGTCCTCAGATAAAAACATCCGTATGAAATTTAAATCCATTATTTCAACTATCACGCTATTATGCCTCCTTTCTTTGGCAAGCTGCGTATACAATAAAACAACTTCTTTGGAAGCATTCAAGCAAGACGTATACACGCCCGAATATGCTACCGGATTCAAGATACTGGGCGCAAAGAATGCCCAAAGCACCTTGATACAAGTATCCAACCCGTGGCAAGGAGCCAAGGATGTAACAATGTCCTACTTCATCTCCCGCAATGGTGAACAGGCCCCCGCAGGATTTACCGGACCGACCATCCCTGCCGGAGCCCAACGCATCGTATGTATGTCTTCCTCCTACATCGCCATGCTCGACGCACTGGGACAGATGAACCGCATCGTCGCCGTATCCGGCATCAATTACATAGCCAATCCCTACATCCTCGCTCACAAAGATTCTATCAAGGACATGGGTCCTGAAATAAACTACGAACTGTTACTGGGATTAAAGCCGGACGTCGTACTGCTATATGGCATCGGTGATGCCCAGACAGCCGTGACAGACAAGCTGAAAGAACTCGCTATCCCTTATATGTATGTAGGAGAATATCTGGAAGAGTCACCGCTTGGCAAAGCCGAATGGCTGGTTGCCCTCTCCGAACTGACAGACAGCCGTGACAAAGGCATCGAAGTATTCAGTGAAATCCCCAAACGCTATCAGGCACTGAAAGACCTTACCGCATCCGTAGAGCATCACCCTACCGTGATGTTCAACACCCCGTGGAACGACAGCTGGGTGATGCCTTCCACCCAGAGCTATATGGCACAACTGGTCACTGACGCAGGAGCCGATTACATATATAAGGAGAACACCTCCAACAGTTCCGCCCCCATCGGCCTGGAAACTGCCTACGGACTGATACAAAAAGCAGACTACTGGATCAATGTAGGCACGGCATCCACACTGGACGAACTGAAAAACATGAATCCCAAGTTTGCCGATGCCAAATCTGTCCGTGATAAAACAGTTTATAACAACAACCTGCGGATAACCGCCACAGGAGGCAATGATTACTGGGAATCGGCAGTCGTACGTCCGGACGTCGTATTGCGTGATCTGATTCATATCTTTCATCCCGAACTTGTATCCGACTCAACCTATTATTACAGACACTTGGAATGAAGCAGCCTCGTAGACACACCACCCTTTTATTCATCACTCTGGGAATAATCGCCGTAGTCTTATTATTAATAGATATGGCGACAGGGGACACTTATATCCCCATCCCCAAAGTATGGGCCGTACTGACGGGAGGCGAATGCGACGAGATGACACGCAATATCCTTCTCTCCATCCGCTTTATCCGGGTAGTAGTAGCAGGGTTGATAGGTATCGCCTTGTCGGTCAGCGGCCTGCAAATGCAGACCGTCTTCCAGAATCCGCTGGCAGACCCTTATCTGCTGGGAGTCAGTTCCGGTGCGGGACTCGGAGTGGCGTTGTTTATATTAGGTGCCCCGTTGCTCGGCTGGGCAGATTTCCCACTTTTGCAATCCGCCGGCATCGTAGGTTCGGGCTGGATAGGGACCGCCGTCATCTTGCTGGGCGTAGCCATCATCAGCCGAAAAGTAAAGAATATACTGGGCGTACTGATCATGGGAGTCATGATAGGCTACGTAGCGGGAGCCATCATCCAGATATTACAGTATCTAAGTTCGGCGGAACAACTGAAAATGTTCACCCTGTGGTCGATGGGATCGCTCAGCCACATCACAGCCGGACAGCTGTCTATCATGATACCGATAGTGTGCATAGGTCTGCTGCTCTCCGTAGCCTGCATCAAGTCACTGAACCTGCTCTTGCTTGGTGAAAACTACGCACGCACGATGGGCATGAACATCAAACGCTCGCGGACGCTTGTCTTCATCTCTACGGCACTGCTGACAGGAACAGTCACCGCCTTTTGCGGCCCCGTAGGATTCATCGGACTGGCAGTGCCGCACATCACCCGGCTGCTGTTTGATAACGCCGACCACCGGATACTGATGCCGGGCACCATGCTGACAGGACTTATCGCCATGCTGATATGCGACATCATCGCCAAGAAATTCCTGCTGCCGGTGAATTGTATCACCGCACTGCTGGGAGTTCCGGTTATTTTATGGGTAATAGGTAAAAACTTGCGTATATTCAAATGATTCAACTCAAAGACCTGACACTGGGATACGAACAGCGTACGCTGCTGGAAAAAGTCTCCGCCCACATCACAGGAGGACAACTCGTCGCACTGCTCGGCAGAAACGGCACAGGAAAAAGTACACTGCTGCGTGCCGTCATGGGACTGGAAAAACCCCAAAACGGAGAGATTATCCTGCACGGGAACAACATCGCTTCACTGAAACCGGAAGAACTGGCACGGAACATCAGCTTCGTCACCACCGACAAAGTGCGCATCGCCAACCTGCGATGCAGAGACGTCGTCGCACTGGGACGTGCCCCCTATACCAATTGGCTCGGTCAACTGCAAGGAGAAGACAAGGAGAAGGTGGACAACGCTATGCGTCTGGTAGGCATGGACAGCTATGCGGAAAAGACGATGGACAAAATGTCTGACGGAGAATGCCAACGCATCATGATAGCCCGTGCGCTTGCACAGGACACTCCTGTCATCCTGCTCGACGAACCTACCGCCTTCCTTGACTTGCCCAACCGCTACGAACTCTGTCTGCTCCTCCGGAAGCTGACGCAAAAGGAGGGAAAGTGTATCCTATTTTCCACACACGACCTGGACATCGCTCTCTCACTTTGCGACACAATCATGCTGATTGATAATCCGCAACTCTACAGCCTGCCTACCGGTGAAATGATTACGAGCGGGCATATAGAAAGATTGTTTCGCAACGAGTCAATCACATTTGACGCACAGGAGATGAAAATAAGAATCAGGTAAAAACATTCCCCTAAACTACTTATTTTTATAAGCCTTCGTGCTAGTTTTATTTATATTTTCGACTATCTTTGCTCCCGAATTGGTTTTTGAATAGTGATATCGACTATTCAAATGAAAAGGGAATCGGGTGAAAATCCCGGACAGTCCCGCTGCTGTGAAGCTCCATTCAACTTCTTGATATATACTTTTGCCACTGAACTGTCATGATAAATTCAGATCGGGAAGGCATCAGGAAGGGAGTCAGTCAGAAGACCTGCCATTCAGTTTCAAATAGCTGTTTTTACTCGTGGAATAGAAAAACGGCAAGAGTTATTAAATAATTTACTTATGGACATACTCCAATGACCTGACATCCTCCGATGCTCCGGCAGTAGGCTATATATTACCATATATCCGCTGACGAAGCTTCTGTGAGTATTGACGGCACAATTGCTTATTCTGTCATTGGGATAATAGAATCAGAGTCTGCCAATCAGCTTTGATCATGTGATTTTATAAGAGATACAAAATTATTTTATGTTTAACTATAAAAAGAAAAGTATGAGAAAATTATTTTCCGTTTTAGTATTTATTTGTTTGTTGACAGCCTGTTCATCGGATGATGATCCCATCTCTTATGGAAATCCCTCTGTAGAGTTATCTACAGAAGAAACAGAAGAATTTACCTATGGAGAAAGCCGCGAATTTCCAATCACTCTAAAAGAAGTAGCTTCCACCTCTTTTGAATTACCCAACGGTTGGGAAGCCAGTATTAAAGATAGCAAACTGACTGTAACAGCTCCGGAAAAAGGGAAAACAGGAATGAGTAGTAACGGTACGATTGAAATTACAGCAACCGGTCTTAACGAAACAACAGTTACGGCATCCATAAAGGTAAAAGCATTCTATCTGATAACCTTCGAGGATGTAGATGCCAAATATCTTGCCGGTCCGACAGCATACGGAGATAATCTCTACACAAATTATACCGGTTCAACCCCAGAATTATATAAAGGCTATCATGACGTATCTTCCGATTTGTTTTTCAATACGACGACCCAAGGATATGGTTTTGCATCCGGAGGAATTGCCATCTCGCAATGGAATAACAAGACAAAAGCTGACTATATGAATCAATGCAGCGTTTTTTATGGAGACGATAATCAAAAGAACGGAGGAAATAACGGCTCAGCAACTTTCGCTGTAAGCTATGCCACCAGTTATGGTACATCAGGAGCTTATATGTATTTCCAGACAGAAGAAGCTGAGTACGAAATAGACCATGCCTACATTACTAACAACACTTATGCAGTACTATCTATGACCAATGGAGACGGTTTTGGAAAAAAATTCTCCTATGAAGATAAAGATTGGTTCAAACTCACAATCCAAGGTGTTAATACGGCGGGAACAATTACAGGAGAAGTCGAATTTTATCTGGCAGATTTCCGTACGCAAGATGCAGCCGGCATTCTTACTGAATGGAAACGGGTAGATTTAACACCACTGGGCAAAGTACACCGACTCAATTTTAATATGACAAGCTCCGACGGAGAAGGAATGTGGATAAACACTCCCACTTATTTCTGCGTGGACGACATTGCCATTACATATTAAAAATTTCATATTCCATATCCTGATTAAACAAAAACAAACAGGACAGATAAAAATTACCAAATGGTAATTTTTATCTCCTTCCATACCCCTACCTTTGCAGCCGTTTTCAACAAACTAAAGATAAAAAGTCATGAAAGACAGTATTGATTTCGGTAGTATGGACATCTCTACATTGTTCCGTAAGTTATTAATTCCTACGGTATTGGGAATGGTGTTCTCAGCTATATTCGTTATCACAGACGGTATATTCGTAGGTAAGGGAATTGGCAGCGACGCATTGGCTGCCGTCAATATTACAGCCCCGCTTTTTATGATTGCAGCGGGCATCGGACTCATGTTCGGAATCGGAGGATCGGTAGTCGCTTCCATCCATCTGTCGCAAGGCAAACGCAAGGCGGCAAGTATCAACATTACTCAGGCACTTGTATTCTCCGCATTCATCGTATTAGTCATGTCCGCTTTATGCTTTTACTTCGTAGAGCCATTAGGACGCTTACTCGGAAGTTCAGAAAGACTGTTGCCGCTTGTCATAGAATATATGGTCTGGTATCTGCCCTTCCTCGTATTCTACGAATTGCTGGGCACAGGTATGTTTTTTATCCGGCTGGACGGATCGCCCAATTATGCCATGATATGTAATGCCGTCGCAGCTATACTCAATATTATATTAGACTATATATTCATCTTTGAATTTGGCTGGGGAATGATGGGTGCCGCTTTTGCCACCAGTCTGGGAACAGTAGTAGGCGGATTGATGACCGTAATCTATCTTACACGATTCTCCCGCAACATTCACTTGTATCGTATCAAGCTAAGTTTGAAAAGCTTGATGCTGACGCTCCGTAACGGTGGCTATATGATAAAACTGGGAACTTCCGCTTTTATCAGTGAGGCTTCCATCGCCTGCATGATGTTTTTGGGGAATTATGTCTTTATCCATCATCTCGGAGAAGACGGAGTAGCTGCGTTCAGCATTGCCTGCTACTTCTTCCCCATCATCTTTATGGTGTACAATGCCATCGCACAATCCGCACAACCGATTATCAGCTACAATTTCGGTGCCGGACAACCGGATCGGGTTCAAAAAGCCCTGCATCTTGCCATCCGTACAGCTCTAATTTGCGGAATCAGCTTTTTCATCATCACGGTTCTATGCCGTCAGAATATTGTCTCGTTATTCATTAACCGAAGCTATCCGGCCTTTGATATTGCGATCAATGGCATTCCTTATTTTGGGGTTGGATTCATATTCTTTGCCGTCAATATGATAGGCATCGGTTATTACCAGAGCATCGAACGAGGCCAGAGAGCCACCATCATCACTCTTCTGCGAGGAGTGATATTCATGCTGATCGGGTTCTTTGCACTTCCTCCTGTTTTAGGAGTACCGGGAATATGGCTGGCGGTTCCGCTGGCGGAATTGTTAACAACTCTCTATATTATCGGAATTTATTTCAAAGATCGTTTCATGGTCCACCGGCGATGAGTATCTTTGCATCATGGATGCATTCGTTCAAAAACTTTGCGACAGATACAAGGTATCGGAAAGCGACGTACAGACTTTACTGGACTGTATGGAGGAAGTACATTTCAAAAAGAGAGACCTCATTGTGCGCGAAGGAACAAAGAACAGCAATCTTTATTTTATAAAAACGGGAATATGGCGGGCATATTACCACAAAGACGGAACAGATACCACCATCTGGTTCGCTTCAGACGGAGAAGCTGCTTTCTCCGTCTGGGGATATGCAGACAATGCTTATTCGCTGATTAATATTGAAGCAATGTGCGACAGTGTAGCCTACAGCATATCCCGCGCAACCTTGAATCAATTATATCATTCTTCCATCGGACTAGCCAATCTGGGACTGCGGCTGATGGATCACCAGCTTCTTCTGCAAGAAAACTGGCTTATCAACTCCGGCAGTCCACGAGCAAAGGAACGTTACCTGACTCTTATTAAGGAGACTCCGAAGCTGTTGCAATATGTGCCTTTAAAGTACATTGCATCTTATCTGTGGATAACACCACAGTCACTGAGCAGGATTCGAGCATCCTTATAATCTTCACTTTTTATGGGTATAAGATCAAATATTTCTCTCAAACTCAAGTGAATAAATAAAACTGTCCGCACGATAATATCCTATATTCCATTCCAATGGACATCCTTCCGGATCATAAACAAACCTTTTACGCACCAAAATTGGATCTCCGACCTTTATCTCAAGCTTACCAGCAATGTACTTGTCAGCCAGTCTGGCACTAATATCTTCTTTAGAAACTTTTGCAATAGCATGATAATCTCTTTCCAATATCTCATAAAGAGGTCTGGAGAAATCCTCACTTCCTGTCAAGCCTATTTTAGGATTAAAATAGGATATAAAATACACGAAAGGGTATTCTTGATTTCCACGTAAACGCTCTAACTTCAGTATTCTTTTTACATCAGGAGCATTAAAAAAAAGGGCTATATCATCTGTAGGTTTTGTCCAGCTAACATGAAGTTCATAATTCATTGGTACAATTCCCAAAGTTTTCATTTCCTGTGTGAAACTCATCCAATTCTGAGCTTTGGAACATACAGCTGAATTTACAACAACTGTACCTACTCCCTTTTTCCTCATCAGTAATCCTTCGTTCACAAGGTTATTAATCGCCTGTCTCAAGGTATTACGAGATATGCCCAATTGTTTAGACAAATCAATCTCATTTGGAAGCATTTTACCTTGTTTATATTCCTCCCCTTTGATAATAGTCCTCAACTGTTCTTCGATCTGAAGATAAAGGGGGATTGCGCTGTTATGGTTAACTAATATCTTCATGATTAACTTTTTTACAAAGATAAAAATAAAAATAAAAACAGGCAATACTTTTTGTTCTTTTCAAGAAAAAGAATACATTTGCAAATGTTTATATGTTCAGACATACTAATTAATTAAATCATAATAACTATGAAGTATTATTTGGGAATAGACATAGGTGGTACACATATAAAAGGTGGAATCGTCAACCCTCTAACGAATGACATTCATCAAAACATACTATCTCACGAAGAGCTGAATGCCACAGATTCAACATCAAGCATCATTACGAAAGTCAGAAAAGTTATTACTGACATTCAAACTCGTATACCCCTATCTAAATTAGGCGGAATCGGTATAGCCATGCCCGGTCCTTGCGACTATGCCAAAGGGATAGTTGCCATTTATGGTGTGCCCAAGTTTCAGTCACTTTTCGGCCTTAACCTTAAAGAAGAAATTAAAAAAGTATCTGACCTGAATACTGTTTTCATAAATGACGCATCCGCTTATGCCCTTGGAGAGTATTATGCAGGAGCAGCAAAAGACACAAGTAGAAGCATTATAGTCACAATCGGCACCGGACTTGGAAGTACATTTCTTGAAAATGATACTGTTTTGAACGAACTGACAGAAGGAATACCTGAACATGGATATCTCTACAACATACCTTACCGAGACGGAATGGCAGATGACTATTTTTCGACAAGATGGTTTGTAAATACATGGAATATGCTATTTCCAGATAAAAAGGTAACTGGCGTAAAAGAAATCGCATTACGCGCTTCGAACGGAGACAATAATGCACAGTCATTATTTGAAAACTTCGCTTCAAATTTCGTAGAATTCATAACTCCATTCCTACTAAAATTTAAACCGGAGAAACTGATTATAGGAGGAAATATAGCAAAAGCTTCTGACTTCTTTTTAGATAATATTCAATCTCAATTAGAGAAACTCAATTTAATCACTAAAATAGATATCTGTAAATTATGGGATATGTCGCCATTAATCGGATCTGCTATTTACACAAGCAACATACTTGAAAATATGAAAAATACAAAAGAGAAAAGACACACACAGCAATTTATTGCACCCACTAACTCTACTGCCACCCCATCAGGCGAATATGATATATATCCGGCATTTCCATTAGGAAAAGGCAAAATTGGAAAGGGTATAAACCAATTAGCGGACTGGATAGAAAAACATTCCCAAATAATAATTGATGGTTATATTGGAATCTTCTGGGATGAATTAATCATTAAGTTAGGAGAAGAACTCAGAAAAAGAGGAAAGAATGTGCGATTCTTTCATACCAGTGTAGCAATGAAAGATCCACTGACTATTGAAAAAATGATTGCTCCTTATCTTGGAGGAGATAATCCGTTATTCGGCACCATTACTGATAAGCATTTGGTTAATTGGTTTAATGAAAATAAACTTAATTCCATACAACCTGACCCGGAAGCAGATTTAAATATATTTATAGGTACAGGAGCAGCCCTATCTCAATGGAAAGCTCCCCTGATTTATATTGATGTTCCTAAAAATGAGATTCAGTTTAGAATGCGCGCCGGAGCCATCAATAATTTAGGATTAGATTATCGAAAAGACAATCAACAGGCTTACAAACAACTATATTTTGTAGACTGGATTGTTCTTAACAAGCACAAAAAGCAATGCCTGCCTCTGATTGACCTACTTATTGACGGACAAAGGGAATGGGATGAACTATTAATGATTTCAGGAAATGACCTACGAGAAGGATTACACAAAATGAGCCGCAATTTCTTCAGAGTTCGTCCATGGTTCGAACCTGGTGCCTGGGGAGGACAATGGATGAAAAATCATATTCAAGGATTAAATAAGGAAGTGAATAATCTGGCATGGTCTTTTGAACTGATGGTACTTGAAAACGGACTAATGCTGGAGAGCGACGGATATCGACTTGAAGTATCTTTCGATTTTCTTATGTATAGTGATTATCAGAACATATTAGGAGAATGTTCGGAAACATTTAAGTACGATTTCCCAATACGTTTCGACTTTCTAGATACCTTTGACGGAGATAATCTTTCTATCCAGTGCCATCCACGCCCCCGATATATACAAGAGCATTTTAACATGCCATTCACCCAAGATGAGACATATTACATATTAGATTGTAAAAACTCTCCATGTGTATATTTAGGCTTTCAAGACAACATCGTCCCTGAAGAATTCCAACAGACCTTGGAACAAAGTCAACAAAAAGCGACGAAGGTAGAGATAGAAAGGTTTGTTCAAAAACACCAAGCTAAAAAGCACGATTTCTTTCTTATTCCCAATGGCACCATACATGCTTCAGGAAAAGATTGCGTGGTATTGGAAATAAGTAGCGCACCCTATATTTTCACATTTAAAATGTACGACTGGATACGCATGGGATTAGACGGGAAACCACGACCTCTAAACATTCAACACGGAATGAATAATCTATATTTTGAAAGAAAAGGGGAAAAAGTAATCCAGGAATTGATATGCCATCCATATATCATGAAAGAAAATCAGGAGTGTACCATAGAGCATCTACCTACCCATAAAGAGCATTTTTATGATGTATATCGTTACACCTTCAAAGACCGTATTCAAATGAATACAGAAAATAAATGCCATGTATGTATGATAGTAGAAGGAGACTCCGTTTGCATTGAAACAGAGGACGGCATGAAACAACGCTTTAATTATGCAGAGACTTTTGTCATCCCTGCTGCTGCCCGATCATATACAATCATAAATGAAAACCCCGACAAAAGAATAATGTTGGTAAAAGCCTTTGTAAAAGAAGAAATTACTTTGAAATAATGTCTTAATAAAAACATCTTATCCAGCTACTATGAAACGAACTATTTTACAAATTATCTTTTTCATATATTGTATTGCGAATGTATATCCACAATACAGCACAATCTGGCAACTTGGCAAAACAGATAATTCATTCAAGGAGTTTGCCTTAGCACCGGATGGAAAAGATCGATTTATTATCTCCGGCTTTGGGGATAATAAAAAATATTTTTATGCAGGCGAACACACACCGGCCGATTTTCCATACATTATACCGGGACCTACAGCAGAATGGGCTGGTTCTTCTTACTGGGCAGGACAATGCAGGATACAACTTCCTATTTTAATAAAACTATCCGATGTCAATCCGCTAAAGAAATATCAATGGAATATTTTTATAGAGAATGTAGAATACGAAGACTGTATGTTCTTAAGACTGGAAGTCAACGGAAAGAATTACGATTCTCCTATACAGCCTGCCACCAAACAGCTAACATATTCAATACAGCCTGGAAATCTAAAGGAAGGGTACAACAAGATTGTAATGCAATTATTCAATGGTAAATCCCTAACTTTTGACGCCATTTGCCTAAACGGACCTCAAGAGACACAAATCAATAAGATAGGTGATACTCCTATTATTTCAATGAAAATGGCTGATTATGAATTAGAACAAGGGAAAACAAGAACACAGCCTCTTCTACTGAAAACTATAACTAAAAAATCCAGAACACTTAAAATACAAATCAACCAAAAGGAAATATTCAAACAAGTAGAAGAAGGGGAGAATATCTACGAAATTCCAACCGGAAAGCTTAAAGACCAGTCTAAAATCAAAGTTAAAATATCAACAGAAGGACAAGTAGCAACTCAAGAATTTATCCGTAGTAACCAGCGACTACGCAGATCAATTGATTATGTTGATCAGTTTGCCGGTTCCAGTGGTTCACGATGGATGATAGGGCCCGGTCCATGGATGCCATTTGGAATGGTAAAACTTATGCCCGATAACGAAGATGCCCATTGGAAAGCAGGATATGAATATAACGTTGAAAACATAATGGGATTCAGCCACATTCACGAATGGACAATGACAGGACTCTTAATGATGCCAACTACGGGAGATTTAAAAATACAACCTGGAACAGAAAAACAGCCAGACTGTGGGTATCGCTCCCGAATTAATAAGAAAACCGAAACAGCTCGAATCGGTTATTATTCTGTTAATCTTACAGATTATAATATCCAAGCAGAATTAACAGCAACTACCCGTAGTTCTCTTCAGCGATACACATTCAACAAAACAGAGCAGCCACGAATACTAGTTGACTTTTTCTTTCCAGCAGAATACGACTGGAATTTAGAAGATGTATACATAAAAAAAGTATCTGACACAGAAATAGAGGGATGGACCTTGAACGATTGTCGGTCAACAGGATACCATGGAGTACAAAGATATAAATTACATTTTGTCATGCAGTTTGATAAGCCATTCAAAACAATGAATGGCTGGATACGAAACAAGGTATATAGCCAAATAGAACAGCTACATAAATCAAACATGAAGTCTCGACAGGAATTTACAGTCGAAAATAACAGTCAAGACAAACTGGACGCAGGAATCTTCCTCGACTTTAACCTTAACACTGGTGATGATGTTATGGTAAGGACAGGTATTTCATTAGTAAGCATTGATAACGCACGGCTAAATCTGGAAGAAGAAATAGCGAGACCATTCGGATGGAATTTTGATAAAGTTGTCACCAATCAACAAGATACCTGGGAAACACTTTTCCAAAGAGTCAGTATCACAACAGACAATTACCTGTTAAAGCAAAAATTCTACACCAATCTTTACCGTTCTATCAGTCCACGGACCATCTGGAATGATGTAAATGGGGAATGGATAGATATGAACGGTAACAAAGCTCTTATAGACAAGCCAGGTAAAAGCGTATATGGAGGTGATTCTGCTTGGGGAATGCATTGGACATTAGGTCCATTTTATAATCTTCTCTATCCGGAGTACATGTCCAATTGGATTTACACTTACGAGCAGTTCTATCGTCGTGGTGGCTGGCTCCCCAATGGTAATCCCGGTATGAAATATTTCAGAGTCATGATAGGCAATCCTGCTTTGCCATTGATAGTCTCCGGCTATCAACATGGAATTCGTGACTTCGACAGACAACTTATGTATCAGGCATTAATTCACCAACAAACAGCCACTATGATAAACTATCCCGGAGGAGGCCAAGTCGGTAACGAGAGTTATCCCGATTATATAACCAAAGGCTACGTACCTCTATACGATGACGCATGGGATTGGAATTCTCCGCATTATCAATCATACGTTTCCAATACAATGGAATACGCATATCAAGACTATTGCGCTGCTCAATATTTTGACTCTCTTAATAAAAAAGATGACTTCAATACATTTATGAAACGTTCCGATAACTGGAAAAACATATTCGACCCATCAACCGGATATGTACGCCCTCGACGTCCCAACGGAGAATGGATCGAAAACACCAACCCATATCATGCTCCCGGATTTTGCGAAGGCAGCGCTTGGCAATTCACCTGGTACGTTCCTCATGATGTAAAAGGCCTCATCAATCTAATAGGAGAGCGTCAATTCATCGACCGGCTGAATGCCGGATTTGCAACATCCGAAAAAGTAAGCTTCAATGCTTTAGGAGATAATATGGGAGCTTATCCTATTAATCATGGGAATGAAACAAATATGCAGGCAGCTTACCTCTTCTCTTATACCAGTGAGCCGTGGCACGCCCAGAAATGGGCACGTGCTATACAAGAAAAATATTATGGAATGGGTCCCCGAGACGCCTATCCAGGAGACGAAGATCAAGGCCAAATGAGTTCTTGGTACATCTTAAGCAGCATAGGACTTTTCCAGATGGATGGCGGTTGCAGCAAAGATCCTGTATGGTTACTGGGGAGTCCGCGATTCGACCGGGTAGAAATTCAGTTAGACAATACCTATTACTCTGGAAAAAAACTTATCATAAAAGCAGAAAATGTATCCAAAGACAATTGTTACATTCAATCTGTAAGATTCAATAACAAGCACCTTAGTAATAACTATATAGAATGGAGTAAACTCAAAAAAGGAGGAACACTTCATTTCATTATGAGTGACCGACCCAATCCAAATGCATTCAAATAAATAAACACATATGAAAAATAAAAGTAAAATACTACCAGTTCTTTTTGGTTTCTTTATTATGGGGTTCTGTGACTTAGTAGGAGTATCAGTCACCTATGCGAAAGATTATTTCAGTTGGAGTGAAACCCAAGCCGGTTTCCTGCCATCAATGGTATTTGTATGGTTTTTACTCATCTCTATCCCGATTTCTATCTGGATGGACAAGAAAGGTAGAAAAACAATATCACTGATAGGACTTTTATCTACTTTTATTGGAATGTTACTTCCATTACTTACATTCACACAGACAGCCTGTTATATCGCCTTTGCACTTTTAGGCATAGGAAATACCATCCTTCAAGTGTCACTTAATCCTTTATTAACCAATGTTATCGCTGAAGGAAAATTATCAAGCATTATGACAGCCGGACAATTCATCAAAGCACTATCTTCTTTTGTAGGACCTATAGTGGCCGGATTCTGCTCTGTTTATTTCAACAACTGGATATTAATGTTTCCCATATTCGCCGCTATTACTCTAATTTCCGGAATCTGGTTATTTTTCACTCCAATAAATGAGAAAGATGACAAAAGATTAACATCCAGTTTCTATCAGGTTATTTCTCTCCTGAAAAATAAAACAATCTGCCTTTTATTCGGAGGCATCATTTGTATTGTTGGCTTAGATGTAGGAATGAATGTATTTACTCCAAAACTTTTAATTGAAAATGCAGAGTTGACTAAAGAGATTGCAAGTTATGGTACAAGCTGGTATTTTGCCGCTCGCACTTTGGGGACCTTATGTGGTGTAATTCTATTAGCAAAGTTTTCCGAAATTTATTATTATCGGATCAATATGTTCATTGTATTAATAGCTTTATCCTGCATTTATTGGATACATTCTCAATACATTATTTTGTTACTAGTATGCATTATAGCCTTTGCAATGTCTAGCATATTTGCCGTCATCTACTCGCTAGCCTTGCATACATTACCCTATAAAACCAACGAAATATCAGGACTAATGATAACTGGAATATCCGGTGGCTCCATCATTCCTCCTCTCATGGGAGTATGCGCAGATTATACCGGAAGCCAATCAGGCTCCATCCTTGTCATGCTAATTTGTGTGATCTATCTAATTTTATGTTCGTTTCATAAATTTAAAACCATACACACAAAACCCTATTAACATTTATTATCAAGATAACCGTTTATATACAAATTTATATTAAATAAATAAATCTTTCTAGTTTTCCTGCTTTAAATATATATATTTGCAATATGTATATACATATAAACATTATATAATACATATACCATAATCAATTAATACTATGTAGATTAAAATATACAGCCTTTATACACAAGAAATCACATTAAATCTAATATAAAACCCTTATGACTTACTTTTTAAAATCACAGAGTATGAAGAAGCTTTTATGCAACTTGCCACGCTTCGTATTATGGATAGCTTTCCTTTTAATCATTGAAAGCTATGTAACCATGCAAGCTCAAACCAGTAGTAGTAACAATTCATCCAAAGCAATATCAGGGAAAATTGTGGATGAAACAGATTTGCCTATTGCAGGAGCTACTGTACAGGTGAAAGGATCAACAAAAGGAGCCATTTCGGATATAGATGGCTTATTTACTATTTCATCCGAACCAGGCTCCATTTTGATTTTCTCATTTTTAGGATACCAATCTATTGAATACAAGATAGATAAAGTACCTCAAACCATTAAACTTTTGCCAAAGGTAGATGAATTGGATGAAGTTACTGTGGTTGGTTTTGCTAAACAGAAAAAAGAAAGTGTGATTGGAGCAATATCAACCTTAAAACCTGAAAGATTAAAAATTCCAACCAGTAATCTGACTCAAGCCTTAGGTGGTAATGTTGCCGGAATAATATCTCATCAGTTGTCTGGTGAACCAGGAAATGACAATGTGGAATTCTTTATTCGCGGAGTCACCACTTTTGGTTATTCTAAAAGTCCGTTGATATTAATTGATAATATCGAATCGTCCACTACCGATCTTGCCAGATTGTCCGCAGATGACATTGCCGCTTTCTCTATAATGAAAGATGCAACAGCAACTGCCATTTATGGTGCACGTGGAGCTAATGGAGTCATTTTGATTACTACCAAGCAAGGCAAACCCGGTAAGGTAAAAATTAGTGCCAGAGTGGAAGGTTCATTGTCAGCACCTACAAAAAGAATAGACATGGTAGATCCTATCAGCTATATGAAATACCACAATGAAGCTGTACTCACACGTAATCCGTTAGCTGTCCGGCCTCATACCGATGAGAAAATAGCATCAACAAAAGCCGGCAAAAATCCCTATGTATATCCGGCGGTAGACTGGTACAATGAATTATTTAATGATAATGTATTTAATTCACGTGCCAACATCAATATGAGCGGAGGTAGTGAAACTGCCAGATATTATGTTTCTTTAGGCATATCGGATGACAATGGTATCATGAAGGTAGATAAACGAAACAATTATAACAGTAACATTGATTTAAAGAAAATCTACGTACGTTCCAACATTGATATTGATGTGACCAAGACGACTACATTTTCTGTAAAATTCAGTGGTAATTTTGATGATTATACTGGTCCTATTGTAAGCGGCAATGATTTATACCGGAGGGCAATGGCAACGAGTCCTGTTTTATTCCCCAAATATTATATGCCTGATGAAAATCATGCGTCTACTTCACATATTTTATTTGGTAACGCAGGAGACGGCAATTACATCAATCCTTATGCAGAGATGATACGTGGTTACAAACAATACACCAAGTCGGTTATTTCTGCCCAAGCAGAATTAAATCAGAAATTAGATTTTATAACTCCGGGGCTTAGCATCAAAGTCTTCGCAAGTACTACCCGAGAGTCATACAGCGGACAACAACGCTCTACTTCACCCTTTTATTATTCAATCAGTTATTATGACAAACTAACCGACACATATACTTTAAGAGAACTGAATCCTAACGGTGGACGGGAAGATTTGGATTATAAAGCAGAAGGGAATCAGGTCAGCAGTTCCTATTATTATGAAGCATCTCTCAACTACAACCGTACGTTCCGGGAAAAGCATAATGTCACCGGATTATTAGTAGGAGTTCTGAGAGAGAATAAGAGCGGAGGTGCAAGTTCGATACAGACATCTTTACCAGCCCGTAATATTGGATTATCAGGTCGTTTTACATACGCATACGACGGACGATATTTTGTAGAAGCTAACTTCGGTTACAATGGTTCCGAGAGATTTGCCAAGAATGAAAGATTCGGATTTTTCCCTTCAATAGGAGCAGGTTGGATGATCTCCGAAGAAAAGTTCTGGAATCAAGATCTCAAAAATATCATCAATAAACTAAAACTAAAAGGGACTTACGGTTTGGTAGGTAACGACAATATTGGTAAATGGGAAGACAGATTCTTTTATATGTCGGAAGTAAATCTGAACGGTAGCGGTGCTAATTTTAATTGGGGACAAGATTTTGAACGGAATGTCGGTACTATCAATATGATACGTTACCGAAATGAAAAAATAAAATGGGAAATTGCTCAAAAAATGAATTTGGGCCTCGAAGTAGGGCTGTTTAATATCTTTGACATACAGTTCGATTACTTCACTGAATACCGGAAAAACATCTTTGGCGAACGCCAAACTATCCCGTATGAAATGGGATTCAGTGCACCTCTTTTTGCTAATAAAGGAGAAGCTTCTTCACATGGATTCGAAGTACAAGTAGATGCCAACCACGCATTTAACAAAAACTTCTGGCTGGGAGTACGTGGCAATTTCACTTATGCAACAGGTAAATACGAGTATGTAGAAGAGCCATACCGTCCTTATCCTTGGCTCAGCCACATTGGAAAACGTATCGAACAATCTTATGGACTGGTAGCGGAAAGACTGTTTATTGATGAAGAAGATATTGCAAATTCACCTGTTCAGACATACGGAGAATATATGCCTGGTGACATAAAATATAAGGACATAAATAATGATGGAATAATTAATGACGAAGATATAGTTCCAATTGGATTTGCCAAATCTCCAGAAATTGTATACGGCTTCGGAGTGTCGATGGGATACAAGAATTTTGATATTTCTTGTTTCTTTCAAGGAGCAGCCAGATCTTCTTTCTTTATTAACTCCAAAGCAACGAATCCTTTCATGCAAATGGATCTCGGAGGAAACAACCTCAATGGTATGATGCAAGCATATGCGGATGATTACTGGTCTGAATCGAATCGTAATATATACGCTACTTTCCCAAGATTGTCAACTACTGACATTGCTAACAATAACAGAAACAGTACATGGTGGTTACGCGACGGTTCTTACTTGCGTTTAAAATCAGTCGAAATCGGATATACATTACCTAAAAGGCTGACCAGCCATCTAGGTATGTCCAATTTGAGAATCTATGCCAGCGGACTAAATCTTTTCGCATGGAATCGTTTTAAATTATGGGATGTAGAACAAGGAAACGACGGAATGCAATATCCTATTCAGGCAGTTTACAATTTTGGTATTAACTTAAGCTTCTGATTACATTATGAAATACAAACATTTATTCACTAGTACATTATTGGCGATATTAATCACATCCTGCAACTATCTTGATATCGTGCCGGATAATATCGCAACGCTTGAAATGGCATTCAACACTCGGGCTAATGCTGAAAAATATTTAGCCACCTGCTATAACTTCGTACCTGCAGCAGCCAATCTTGATCACAACTCCGGCCTCATCTGCGGTGGAGAAATGTGGTATCTGAAACCAGAGTCCCACTACTATAAAAATATAACCTCATTCAACATTGCACGTGGTATGCAAAACTCTAACGACCCCTTACTAAATTACTGGGATGGAGGTCAGGGAGGCTACAACATATTCAGAGGAATCCATGAATGCAATATTTTTATAGACAACATCGATCGCGTACCTGACATGCGTATGGAAGAGAAAAATAAATGGAAAGCCGAAGTGATGACTCTGAAAGCATATTATATTTATTATCTCATGTTGCACTATGGGCCCATTCCTTTACTTAAAGAGAACATCAGCGTAGAAGCAGACTTAGATATGATGCAACTGGAGAGAGAAACGATTAATGATATCGTCACTTATACAACTGATTTATTGGATGAAGCCATGAACATCCCTTCCGGATTAACATTCAATGTGACTTCTCCACGCACGGAATTAGGGCGTATCACATTACCTATTGCGAAAGCAATCAAGGCTAAATTACTAATACTGGCTGCCAGTCCTTTATTCAACGGCAATACAATGTATGCTGAATTTGTCAATTCAGAAGGGATACCTTTCTTCGACCAAGAGTATAAAAAGGAAAAATGGGAGGCGGCAGCCGCAGCGTGCCTGGATGCCATCAACACTGCCCACGAAGCCGGAGCTTCTTTATACAAATTTGATGAGAAGCTAAATTATACTCCTTCATCAACTTTACAACAAGAGTTGACACTACGCAACACAATTACCAGTCGTTTTAATTCTGAAATAATATGGGCATTAGGTTCCAATGCAACAGATGGAATACAGAATCTATGCCAAGCGCATTTAACCAGCTATTCATTGGGGAACAGAATGATTCGTAGTTGCTCACAACTTGTGCCGTCATTAGAAATTGTAGAACAATTCTATACAACGAACGGAGTCCCGATGGATGAGGATAAAGATTATGAATATGAAAACAGATATAAACTGACAACAACTCCAGAAGATAATCCTATTCATTTTACACCAAACTACACAACTATCAAGATGCATTTAAACAGAGAGCCTCGTTTTTATGCCTATATTGGTTTTGATGGTGGAAAATGGTTCTCCATCGAATGCTGTAACGACAATGAAACGAGCTCCTATCCTATCAAATCAAAGAAAGGAGATATTGCCGGCGTTTCAGACGAACTATATTCACCGACAGGTTATTTCACAAAGAAATTGGTTAGTTATCAAAACGTAAACACCAGTGCGACCAATATCAATTATGTATATTCTTTCCCGATTATTCGCCTGTCCGATCTATACCTGCTATATGCAGAAGCTCTCAACGAGCTTAATGAAACTCCAACTACAGATGTATACTACTATGTACAACAGGTCAGGAATAAAGCCGGTCTGGATGAAGGAGGTTCTTTGGTAAATACATGGCGTAATCATTCCAATCGCCCGGATAAGCCAACCACCCAAAGAGGAATGCGTGAAATTATACAGAAAGAGCGAATGATAGAGCTTGCATTCGAAGGCCATCGTTACCATGATGTACGCAGATGGAAGTTAGGCTCTACATATCTGAATACTCAGATAAAAGGCTGGTCGGTATTAGAGCAGGACCCGGAGTACTTTTATAATGCACGAGTTCTCTTCACGAGAAAATTCATGCCAAGAGATTATTTATGGCCTATTAAGACCAATTCTATCAACAGAAATCCGAAACTTGTTCAGAATCCTCAATGGTAACTTTTAACATAAAAATGACAAAGATGAAAAATATAGCTTTTATACTTTTAATACTTGCAGCAGTTTGTTTTGCAAACTGCGCCGGTGATTACGAGGCCGAACCACGCGGTACGAATGATGGAAAAGCTCCGGCACCGATTACTAATATATCGGTGAAGAATGTAAACGGAGGAGCTATTATTAAATATACTCCTTCCGATGATGTCGATTTATTATACGTCAAAGCTATCTTCACTAATACCCGCGGAGAGCAGCAGGAAGTAAGATCTTCCATGTATGTAGATTCTTTGGTAATAGAAGGGCTGGGGGATACACAAAAGAGAGAGGTCAAACTTTACTCTGTAGACCGCCACGAAAACTATTCCACACCGGCTATCGTGACTATTGAGCCTCTGACTCCTGCAGTCGTTCAGACACAAGAATCATTAAAAGTGACTGAAAGTTTTGGAGGTTTCTTCCTCGATTTCAATAATGCAGCAAGAAGTGCATTATCTTTCTACATTTACAAATGGGTAGATGAGCACAATGAATACGAGATCCATGACGTATACTCCTCACAACAGGAAGAAGGCCGCCTGACTATAAAAGGCTTAGAACATAAATTATTGAAATTAGCCATCTTCGTTAGGGATAAATGGGAAAACACTTCCGACACATTGTATGCCGAAATTACTCCTTGGAAAGAAAGCTTATTAGATAAAACAAAATTCCAACTTGTTAAAGTTATGGATGATGTCAGCTGGGATTACCACGAAGGCTATCATTCCCGTCTATGGGACGGACAAATAGGTGGATGGAACTGGGGACATACCGAATACCCGATACCTTTCCCGCATGCCTTCAGTATTGATTTGAATGTCAATGTACGTCTCAGCCAATTCCAATTCTGGCAACGTCTGGACAGCCAAGACTTATTATATGCCCATGGAGCTCCCAAGTACTTCAAATTATATGGCTGCGAAGAGGGTAAAGATTTGCAGAATCCGGATAACTGGGTGGTATTATTTGATGGAGAAATGAAGAAACCATCCGGCGGGGCATTTGGTGATGCGCTTACTCAGGAAGATATTGAGGAAGCCCAAAGAGGCCATGTATTTACCCTTAACCAGGATGTACCATTCATTCGCTACTTCCGGTTTCAGAGTTTGATGTCATGGTCGGGAATGGAAACGTCAGTTATGTCAGAAATCACTCTTTGGGGAGATATCCAAGGCGAAGAATAACCTTATAAAATAGACAGAAATGAAAAAAGTAATATATATAATAACTACTATTCTCCTGTGTATGACCTCCTGCACAGATATTCATGATACCTATTCTGAATATATCAAAGACGGAGAACAAATTTATGTAGGAAAGCTGGCGGATGTAAATATACAGCCGGGATTTCAGCGCATGATGATAAAGGGGTCTATGAAATATCTGGCCACAGCAAAGACTTGCATAATAGAACTTGTAGGTTACGACAAGGTTTTCACAACAGACATTGACAGAACGCAACCTGAATTCAGTTACGAAATCAAAGATGTGGAAGAAGGCAACTATTACGTTAAAATAACCACAAAGGATAAAGAAGGTAATACCTCACTATCCGAAACCTACAATGTAGATGTATACGGAACGGAGCACATAGCGACTTATTATCCCAAGCGAATTACCGATATACAATTCGTCATTGCCGACAACTCGCTCAACTTAATTTGGAATCAGGCAGACAATGTGGTGGAAGCAATAGTTAAGTACTATGATTCAAATGAGCAACTACTAACTTTAACAGTGAAAGGAGATGCTGCTTCAACCAATTTACCTGATTGGAAAGCTACTTCTATATTAACAGTAGAAACACGAATCCTACCCAGTGAAACTGCATTGGATATCGTATCCCTGCCCATTTCAGAATACACTTTGCCCGACGATCCGATTGTAGAAATCCCCAGAACTAACTTTGCCAACGCAAATATGCCTTCAGATGTTGTAAACGGTTATGGCGGTTCAGTAGAAAAGTTATGGAACAATGATACATGGAATTATGACAGCGGTTATCATGCCGGCGATAATCAAGGAGTTCCTCATCATCTGACCATTGACATGGGACTTACAGCAACGATTACCGAATGCGAACTGTTCTTTACCGGATATGAAAGAACAGACTGGATGCCTCGATTATTCCAAATATGGGGAATTGAAGATGTAGAAGACCTGGAAAGCCATGAACCGGATGTTCCATCTATAAACCCGGCTTGGGAAGAAAGTGCGAAAGCAAAAGGATGGAAACAGCTGACTACAAAAAACATTTCTATTTCCGGTTGGCAACCCAGTATTAAGTTCGCCTGCGATAAAGAACACGAAAATATAAGATACATCAGATACCGTATTGTAGAATCACTCTCAGCTCCACACGTAGGAATGGGGGCCTATGGTTCCGCCAGCGAAATCAAGTTCTGGGGTAAAAAGGTTAGTTTGTTACAGTGATAACAGTTGAATTTGTTTTTGCATAGGAGTGTATACAAAAAAAGAATGATACATTCCTATGTAAAAAACAAATTTGTATCTTGAATCCAAAAGACCGAAAGTTAATATGAAAAGAATACCATTGAGTTTATTCACGTTTTTATTCCTCCTATCCGGATTGTATGCAGCACCTACCAAGACTGTCTGGCAAATCGGGGAGAAAAATCATAGTGCCAGTGAGTTGGCATTGTCCCCTGACAAATACAAAGAGTTTCTGGCAAACGATTTTGGTTGGGAGGACAGGTTTTATATCATTGGATTGTCTTCCCCTCAAAAAGATTTTCCTTATGTTCTGCCGGGACCTGCCGATCATTGGGGAGGAACAAGTTATACTGCCGGTATACGGACTCATGTTTTAAACATACTCTTTGGTATGAAGGAAGTCCCCGAAACGGACTCATGGAAATTAATCATAGACCTATTAGATACTCACCACGAATTTCCGGCACTATTTAAAATAACGATCAACGGAAAATCATGGAAATATGCCCTTCCCAAAGGAAGTGGAAAATCAATAGACGGTGACTATTCACAAATCAAACCGCATACGATCGAAATTCCTCTGAACTCCGGAGTGATCAGAAAAGGAAGCAACTCCATCGCGCTTACAAGTCTCGAAGGCTCATGGATTCTTTTCGATGATATCAGACTTATGGGGCCGGATAATGCTGAACTAAATGAAGTCAACAAATCCGTTTATCTCCGGGATGTTAAAGCTGCGGACTTTCAAACCACCAGTCCTGTAGCCCAACCACTATTAGTAGACATAGAACATCTTTCCGGGCATCCTCTCCTTGAAGTAAAAGTAGATGGAAAAAAGATACTGGAACAACGTTTGGAAAAAGGAAGATACATACTAGAAGCTCCGATGCCAGTTGTCAAGTCTCCCAAGACAAGCCACTACATCATATCCGCCGATGGTGCAATCTTAGATAAAGGAATGATCAGGCGCGCACCTCACAATACAATCACACTGGCCGATTACATCGATACACGAATGGGAACTGCGCACTCCCGTTGGATGATAGCACCAGGTCCGTGGATGCCATTCAGCATGGTCAAATTAAGTCCGGATAATCAGGATAGCGGTTGGCAATCGGGATATGATCCTTCATTCGAGAGCATAGGTACGTTTAGCCACATACACGAATGGACCATGGCGGGTCTGGGCATCATGCCTGCCAACGGTCCTTTAAAAACGGAGATAGGCAGCCAGTCTTCCTTAGTCAAAGATGCCAATTCGTATCGTTCAGCCATCGACAAAACAAGTGAAGAAACGAAAGTCGGATATTATAAAGTAGACTTGACCGATTATCAAATCAAGGCGGAACTGACTGCCACCTCCCGGTGTGGTTTTCAGCGTTATACATATCCGCAAGATAAGGATGCCCGTGTCATGATCGACCTGAAAATCCCTAGTGAATACGATTACCAGCTTGTTGAAGGAAGTGTAAAGCAAACAGGAGCACGACGGATCGAAGGATTTAGTAAGCAGCTATCCAAAAACGTATGGTCGGCGGATGCGGATCAGAACTATACAATCTATTTCGTGATTGAGTTCAATAAAGATATCAAGAAATTTGGAGGATGGCACGATCATACTTTATGGGAAACAGACACTATGACAGCCCACTACCCTCAACGATTCGGCTGTTATGCCGAATTTGATACTACCGATCATCCGGAAGTTATGGTACGTTCCGGAATATCTTACGTAGATATGGCAGGGGCTTCCAACAATCTTTCCAATGAGATAACGGAACCATTCGGGTGGAATTTTGAAGCTGTACGCAAACATCAGTCGGATAGTTGGAATAATATTTTAAACAGAGTTCGGATATACAGCAACGATTATCGGGAAAAAGTAAGATTCTACACCAATTTATACCGTGCGTTCTGCCGGAATACTTTCAGTGATGCAGACCGCAGATGGGTGGATGCAGCAGGCAACATTCAAAAGCTGGACGACCCGGATGCTATCGCTTTGGGATGCGATGCCTTCTGGAATACTTTTTGGAATCTGAATCAAGTATGGAATCTGATTGCTCCCGAGTGGTCATCCAGATGGGTAAAATCGCAGTTGGCTATGTATGACGCCAATGGATGGCTGGCAAAAGGTCCCAGCGGAATGAAATACATACCTGTCATGGTGGGCGAACATGAGATTCCCCTTTTAGTAAGTACTTACCAAATGGGAATACGGAATTACGATGCGGAAAAAATGTTCCGGGCAATCGTAAAGATGCAAACTACTCCAGCCCAACGTGTAGCCAATGGTTTTGCCGGCAACAGAGATCTGGAAACTTATCTGCAACATCAATATGTACCTGCCGACAAAGGACGTTTTTCTAACACATTAGAATACTCTTATGACGACTGGACAGTCTCTCAACTAGCAAAAGCACTGGGAAAAGAGGAATATTACCGAACATTCTCCGACAGAGGCAACTGGTGGAAAAACGCAATCAACCCGGCGACAGGTTATGCCCAAATGCGCTACAGCAATGGAGAATGGGAAAAGAACTTTGATCCGTTCAAATCAGGAGCTAACCATCATTATGTAGAGGGAAACGCCTGGCAACTTACTTTTTTTGTACCTCAGGACGTTCCCGCACTCACCGAAATTATCGGTAAAAAGCGCTTCATCGACCGGCTGTCGTGGGGGTTCAAAGCCAGTGAACCATGGAGGTATAATGCCCCGGGAGACCAGTATTGGGACTTTCCAGTAGTACAAGGTAACCAGCAATCCATGCATTTCGCCTTTCTATTCAACTGGGCAGGCCAACCGTGGCAAACGCAACAGTGGAGCCGTTCCATTATCGACCGCTATTACGGCTTTGACACATCAAATGCTTATTTGGGAGACGAAGACCAAGGACAAATGAGCGCTTGGTTCGTCATGGCTGCATTGGGATTATTCCAGACGGACGGAGGGTGTAACGCAGAACCTGTTTATGAACTGGGAAGTCCTCTGTTTGAAAAAATAAAAATAGATTTGGGAAAACATTTCGGTAGAGGAAAGCAATTTATCATCAAAGCTAGCAATACTTCGCGGGAAAATAAGTACATCCAGTCCGCCAAACTAAACGGCAAGAAGTTGAATTCTTTCAAGTTTCCGGCAAAAGAACTGCTCAAAGGCGGCACATTGGAACTTGAAATGGGAGATCGTCCAAATAAAAATTGGGGAATCAAATAACATCATAAAAAAAATAGTAACAAATGAAAAAGATCTTACTCAGTCTTATCACAGCAGCCATTTTATTATCATGTCAGTCATCACATGACACATCACACAAGTATACAGCCATCACTCCGGGAGTAGAATGGCTCGACACCAACAACGAGAAAATAAATGCTCACGGAGGCGGTATATTATATCACGAGGGAATCTACTACTGGTATGGCGAATGTAAAAGTGATTCCACTTACTGGAATCCCAATGTTCCTGGTTGGGAATGTTATCGTACGGAAGCCGGTGGAGTAAATTGTTACTCTTCCAAGGACCTTCTCAACTGGAAATATGAAGGACTCGTTCTCCAACCGGAGATGTCCGATACACAATCCGATCTCCATCCTTCCAAAGTGCTGGAGAGACCTAAAGTTATATACAATGATAAAACCAAGAAATTTGTAATGTGGCTGCACGTGGACAGTGACGACTACAATAAAGCCGCTGCCGGAGTCGCTGTTTCCGATTCACCGACCGGTGTTTTCACCTATCTGGGTTCTATGCACCCGAACGGTCAAATCAGCCGGGACATGACCCTCTTCAAAGATGACGACGGCAAAGCCTATCATATCTACTCTTCCGAACAGAATTCTACATTATATATCAGTTTACTGTCCGACGACTACCTGAAACCTTCCGGCACTTTCACACGCAATTTCGCAGGTAAATTCCGGGAAGCACCAGCTGTGTTCAAACACAACGGACTATACTACGTCATCAGTTCGGGATGTACCGGTTGGAGTCCCAATGAAGCGGAATATGCAGTAGCTACCCAAATTTTAGGACCGTGGACCGTAAAAGGAAATCCTTGTGTAGGAAAAGATGCAGACAAAACCTTCTATGGACAAAGTACCCATGTACTGCCGGTTCAAGGAAAGAAAGACGCATACATAGCCATGTTTGACAAATGGAATAAAACAGACCTAATTCACTCCACCTATATCTGGTTGCCTATACAGTTCCGTGAAGACGGAAGCATGGCTATTCAATGGCTGGACAGCTGGTCACCTGATACATACGAATTTTAATTAAGATATAGCAACAGCATATCATTTTCTAAAAGGAACTCACATGAGAAAGATAAAAATTAAAGAAATCGTTTGTATCATCGGATTGTTGGGAACTCTCACAGCTCATTCTCAAAATACAGTCTGGCAAATAGGAAACAAAGATAACTCCGCCAAAGAGTTCAAGTTTTATAAAAACGATTATCGGAACTACATCAATGATGTTTATCTATACGAAGTAGGGAAAAATCATTCTGCTGATTTTCCTTACTTTCTGCCGGGGCCTAGCGATGCCTGGGCAGGTGGCATATCAGGGCAGGTTGTTATTGGCTTTTCATTGGCCGAAGCTCCTTCTCCGACAACCCAAATACAACTACAACTTCTATTTGCAGAAACTCATCCTTCCTCACCTCCCCGACTGGAGGTGAGGCTCAACAGCTTCGAGAAATCCATCCAAACACCCGAAGGCACAAACCCTGAATATCTGGACACAAAAGAAACAACTTCAAAAGAGTTATCCGTCACGCTTGACATTCCGGCTGATGAGTTCAGAGCAGGAAACAACACACTCACGATCCGAAATATATCAGGCAGTTGGGTAGCATTCGACCAGATAAAGCTGACATCTGCCTCTCCTCTGCAAACAAACAATCTTACGACCAAAGCCAGTCTCGTATCTTCCGCCTTCTCTCCTGTATTGGTGATCGGAAAGAAAAAAGAGCTGAGACAGCCGGTCAAAATAAAAGCAGTCAACTGGCATTATAAAAAGAGACCGGTGGAACTGCAAGTCGGTAATTTCCCACCGGAAAGATACGTATTGACCCCCGGAATAAATAACATTGAGACATCCATTCCGGAAGTCACCGCTCCATGTGAGTTACCGATCATACTGAAAGAACAAGGAAAAACCGTCAGCAAAATCAATGAAAAGGCAACTCCTGTCAAGAAATGGACGGTATATCTCGTTCAGCATACTCACACAGATATAGGCTACACCAAACCTCAAACCGAAATCCTGTCGGAACATCTCCGGTATATAGATTATGCCATTGAATACTGCGAACAAACAAAAGACTACACAGATGATGCGAAGTTCAGATGGACCTGCGAATCGGCATGGGCTGTAGACGAGTATTTGAAAAACAGACCGGAAGAACAAGTGAACAAACTAAAAAAATACATTGCCGAAGGACAAATAGAAGTTGCTTCCATGTATTTCAATATGTCGGAGATTGTAGACGAAAACTCTTTCAAGACTTTCCTTCAGCCTGTCAAAGAATTCAGAAAACATGGAATTCCCTCTGCGCTGGCCATGCAGAATGACGTCAACGGAATTGCATGGTGTCTGGCAGATTATCTGCCGGACCTCGGGATAAAATACCTGTGGATGGGAGAACACCATTACAAATCGCAGGTTCCGTTTAATATGCCGACTGTCTTCCAATGGGAATCTCCGTCGGGTAAACCGATCCTGACTTACCGTGCCGATCATTATAATACCGGCAATTTCTGGGGAATAGAGCAGGGAGATATTCAAAAGACAGAACCGAAGTTATTACATTATTTATCAGAACTGGAGCGTAAGCATTATCCGTTTGATGCAGTAGGCGTACAATACTCCGGTTATTTCACGGATAATTCACCGCCCTCCATCATTGAATGCAAACTCATCAGAGAATGGAATGAAAAGTACGCATATCCTAAGCTACGAAGTGCCACTGCATCCGAATTTATGGATTATGTAACGGAGCGATACGGGGATAAAATTCCCGCATACAGAGCCGCATATCCAGACTGGTGGACAGACGGTTTCGGTTCTGCCGCAAGAGAAACAGCAGCTTCACGCAAAACTCATTCGGATATGACAGCGGTAGAAGGGCTACTGTCTATGGCTGTATTAAAAGACAAATGCCTGCCACAGGCCACTCATCAACAAATAGAGCACATACATGAAAGCCTGCTATTCTATGATGAACACACGTTCGGAGCATCCGAAAGCGTCAGTGATCCGTTGTGCGAAAACAGTCAGGTGCAATGGGGAGAAAAGTCAGCCTATGCATGGGAAGCAGTCAAAAGAACACAAATGCTGTATGAAACCTCCGTCGGTTTACTTCAAGGAGACCTCCGCAGAGGCAAGAACCCGACCCTTACGATTTTCAATACGTTGAACTGGAAACGTTCGGAGATGCTGACTGTATATATTGATTTTGAAGTGATCCCCCGAAACCAATTCTTCGAAATAACAGACTTTCAAGGACATTCGTTGAAAGTTCAACCGATCCGTTATCGCAGAGAAGGGTGCTACTATGCAATTTTCGCAGAGGATATTCCGCCTATGGGATACAAGACGTTTGAAATTGTCTTCAAACAACCGTCTACTGATACAGGAACTATTACAATAAACAATGCCAGTATCGAAAATCATTTCTACAAACTACAACTCAACCCGGACAAAGGAACGATCCAAAGTTTGTATGATAAAGAATTGAATTGTGAACTGGTCGATAGTTCGTCTCCATGGGAACTGGGTGCTTTTATCTATGAGAAATTAGGTAATCGTGACCAATTGGCCCAATATCGCCTGGATGATTACAACAGAACAGGATTGAGTGAGTGCCGGATCATCGACAGTTCGAATGGACCTATTTATCAACGTATCCTGTTGCAGGGAAAATCTCCGGGAACAGACGAAGCATTCGGGGTCAATCTGGAAATTAAATTATATCATGATACCAAACGAATAGAACTGGAGTACGCAATCAAGCGTCTGCCGGAAACGGATCCCTCAGGGATATACGTTGCTTTTCCCTTCCAACTGCCCGAAGGAAAACTGGCATTCGACGTTCAGGGCGGAACAGTTATATCTGGCAAGAATCAACTGGAAGGGACATCTACAGACTGGAATACTGTTCAAAACTTTGTATCGGTACAAAATAATCAGGCGCAAATTATTATAGGAAGCAGCCTCATCCCCCTCTATCAACTAGGAGACATAAATCTCGGTAAATTTCAATATCAGAAACAATACGAAAGGCCTCATGTCTACTCGTGGGTGATGAATAATTACTGGAATACCAACTTCAAAGCTTCCCAAGAAGGAGAGTTCCGTTGGAGTTACCATCTGACCTCTTCCGTTGACCCATCTAACAACCTTGCTACCAAGTTTGGCTGGAGCTCACGTATTCCTCTATATGCCCGGGTAATGCCGACAGGAACAGAGAATCATAAACCCACAGAGTACTCAGCCTTCCATTTTGAGAAAGACAATTTCCTGATGACTTCATGTACCCCCTCTAAAGAAGAAGGTTATATACTACTGAACATTAGAGAGATAGATGGAAAGAGAACCAACCTCAGGATTTTAAATGAAGACGGGCAAACCATCCCCTTCACAATAGTAAACGCTATTGAAGAGAAATTGGAAAATGAAACGTCAGAGCATATATTTGAGGGGTACCAGAATAAATTTATAAAGATAAAACGTTTTTAATCAAAAGAATCAAATGCGTAGTCTACCCTAAAAAACGGAAGAATCATCACCACAAAGAGACGAGGAGATGTCAAAAGTCAGTAGCAACTCTCCTAATACTATTGACTTTTGCCCCTCATCATCTGTCAGAACGACCGGAAAGTATCTGCTCCAAACTTTCATCGACCACTCCCGCCAACTGAAGATTGGACAGCAAGCGGTCATAAGAAATCCTCCCTACTCCTTCCATTTTCAGCAGCCATCTCCATCCCTTTCCCGATACTAATTCCAGCAGTTGCCCTACCGTCCGGATTTCTTCTTTATACAAGACATTAGTCAGCCTCGTATCGGCCACTTTGCCGACAGACAATTGGAGTACCCTTTCTTCCTGATTCAAATTTATATTCTTGCTTTTATCCGCCAAAGACTGAAAACGGGCATCTATGATATGTTTCCGATAAGTAGCCAACACATTCTTTCTCACTTTCAGTCCTCTGAGATGAGAATTATAAATCTGTAACGCCCTGTCATAAGTAATTCGATGCCGACCGGCAACTTTCTCTATTGACTCCCCCATAGAGATGGAGTAGAAAATATCACGGGCTCCGGGATGAACAATCAATTGGGAAAGTTCACGAATAATAATTTCATATAGAGGTTTACACGTTTTCTGTGTTCGCAATACATATAGCAGATCATCATATCTGGAAATAATAAAGTCGCGTTCCAGCTTTTTCTCTTCCACAATCTTTGCCAGATAATCCGCTTGCAATCCAAGCCTTTTGTGAGCTTCGAGATAGGCAGTCAGACTTTCGTCATCCAAGAACAGTTGGTTGCCCATCCGGCAACTGGTAATGTAACCGAGATTCGCCCAGTTTCGCAGAGTTGCTTCCTGAACGCCATGTCTTTCAGACATTTGTTTTGTTGTGAGCCAATAGGACATAAAAAAACGGAACTAAGTTAATACTCTTACCTAGTTCCGTACCTTTTATATTATAAAAGAGTACGGAGCTGTCACATCCCGCTAATAGGAGGTAGTAACGGCTACCTGATGTATACGGGCAGACAGCCCGTACCCTATGAGAAGTCATAGAAGTACAGGCGTCTTCCCGGCATACATCAAAAAAATCCGTTACAATTTCCTATTAGCCGAGGAAACGCGCAATCGCACACCTTTAAACGGTATGCTACGTTCCGATGACAAAGTTACAAATAGTTTTCGGAAAATAACAAAAGAGGCTAATAAATGTTTGGGGAAAATTAGAAACAAAGCAATCGTCACTATTATATAAATTCAAAAGACTATGTTGTAACAATTAACATTACCAATCCATCATTTTATATTATATAAAAGTAGAACAGAATCTGAATTATTTCACAATATCATTCAGATCAAAGTAGAGCAAACGTGTAGCAGAATCCACATCTTCATCATTCAATGGGACAAAACCGTTTTTCATATAAAAAGGCACAGCAGCCGCATACGCATCAACAGTTAAAAAACGGCAACCTGTTTTATTCTCAATAATAAAATAACTTTTAATAAAATTCAATAGGAATGAGCCTATTGATTGACCTTTTACAGACAAGTCAACACCCAAACGACAAATCTTTGCAGCAGGATAGCTTTTTAAACGCTTCTCATTCACAAACCGATGTTTGCGGAAACGATTGAATTCAGTTTTATTTTCAAAATCAGACAAAGAGATCCTGTCATTGGCAAGACTGAAATAAGCAACCGATCGCTGATTAACTTTATTCTCAAGTACATAACTGACAGCCAGCAAAGCTTCCCGATACAGGAAAGATTCATTCAAAATAAAATCGTTCAAGTCGGTATCTCCGCAATCGAACGATTCTATTTTTTCTGAGGTATCTAGTTTACGCATCTCATACGTTGTCTCTATTAACTGACGATCCATATCTATTTTTTAAATATTTTCATTGCCAGTTCGTAGTCTTTCAATCTTTTTGCCCGCTGCTCGGAGGTCTCCCTGCGTTTTTCTTTCATCCGCTCTTCAAACCGCCGTGCATCTTCTCCGAAAAGTATCGGAGTTTCTTTAATCGGTCTTGCCATACTCACCTATCTCCTTTCTTCATTTAATACGCTACAAAAGTAACCTAATAAATCGGGAAGTGCAAGTAACCAGGAATTTATCTTCGAGACATATATGTCTCAAATACACTCACTATATCTTCTCTATATTTCTTTATATCAAAAAGAGATTGCCGCTATCTTCATAAAACACGGAATAAAATACGAACCGACCTTCGATATATACATCGAGAAATACGATTGGTAGAAGCAGAATTATTCTCACCCCTTTGAGAAAATATTCTCATAGGCATGAGTATTTTTTCTCACTGTGGTGAGAATTTTTTCTCAAGGCGATGAGAATAGTTTGAGAACTTTATTGCAGTTGCCCCGCCGCTTTCAAGTAAGCCACATAGTTTACATACAACTGAAAATGGGCATCCACTTTCGTCTGATACGCCTGTTGCCACATAACTTGCGCTTCCAGATAATCCGAAAGAGTTTCCAATCCCACCTCATACTGTTTGCCGCTGACTTTCATATTCTCTTCCGCCTGTTCCAGCGAACGTTCTGAAAGCTCGCATTCCAGTCGGGCCTCATCCAAATTATTAGTGGCCTGCGTCAATTCAAGCAACATCTTTTCATTGGCATTTTCCTGTTCAAGACGAGTCTGTTCCAGTTTTACCTTGGCAGAGCGCACCTTATTCATACGTTCGCCAAAATGAAACAGAGGTACTGAAACATTCAGAAAGACGGAGAATGATCCTTTTTTCATCAAAGTTTCGTCATTGATTTCCAATCCATGGAAATAGTCATAACTTCCCTTCACTCCCACACGTGGCAGCAGTTCACTCCGATTCAGCTTTACCTGCTGCTCGGCCATGGCGATCTGTTTATTCAAAATACCATATTCGGGACGGGCACTGATATCGGCAACCTGTGTCTTCCACTCTTGCTCCACTTCCGGAAATTCATCCGAGATATCAATCCCCGCTGTCAGAGGCCGACCGATATAATGGCAAAGATTCATGCCGGCAAGACGGAGCGCATTATCCGCCTTGCGCAATGCCAGCTCACTCTCATTAAGTTTCACTTGTACCTTCAACACATCATTCTGAGGTTTCATGCCATGCTGGTGGGCACTCTTCACATTCCGAAACAGCTCATTGAGCAACACATGATATTTCTCCGCTACTTTCTTCATTTCTTTGGCTTTCACTAGTTGCACATAAGCCTTGTCTGTATTCAGAATCACTCCGGATGCAGTCAGTTCCTCATTCAGATGTGCCATTTCCTTGCCGAGCAATGACATTTTATAGGCGGCGCGAATCTTTCCGCCCATATAAAGCGGTTGTTCCACTTGTACTCCGCCTGTATAGACGGTCCCGACTTTATAGTCCAGATTCAATCCGGGGAAATAAGCGTAACCGCTTGTTGCCAACTCTCCAGTAACGGGATCGGGCAGGAATACCGGCAGATTTCCTCCCCGAATGCCCAAGCTGCCGTCTGCCGTACTATACAGTCCGGTTCCGCTTGCTGTAAAATTGGGGAAGAAGTTAGCTTTATAGCTGAGAGACAGCAGCCGGGCTGCCTCCGTCTGTTTATCGGCAGCAGCCATTTCCTTGTTATATTTTAGAGCCATTTCACGGCATTGTTTCAGGCTGAGCTTCTCTTGTGCCGAAACAGAAAGAGAAGCCGCCATTCCAAACAAAACACTAACAGCTACGAGAAATTCTTTTTTCATTTGTCTGTCTTTTTGATATGAAAGAATAATGCATACAGAATCGGGATAAAGAGCAACGTGATGAGCGTGCCAAACAGCAATCCTCCCATGATAGAAGCTGCCAACGAACCGAACATAGCATCGGGCAACAGCGGAATCATTCCAAGAATAGTGGTCAGCGAAGCCATCATCACCGGACGGAGACGACTCTGGGAGCTATCGATCAACGCAGTGACCGGTTCTACTCCCTGGCTGATCTGCAACGTAATTTCATCCATCAGCACAATTCCGTTCTTTATAATCATACCGATCAATCCCAATGTGCCGACAATCGCCACAAAATTGAATGTCTTCCCGGTCAGCAACATCACGGCGACTACACCGACAAAAACCAACGGTATGCAGCAGAAAATGATAATCGGCTTACGATAGTCTTTAAACAGCATAATCAGTATCGAGATCATCAGAATAATGGCAAACGGGAAGTTCTTGAACAAATACTGCATAGATTTCGTACTGGCATTCCTTTCACCCTGCCATTGCAGTTTATAACCGTCGGGCAATGGGATCTGCTCTATCTGTGCGGCAATGGACTGGCGTGCCTTCTCTGTTTCTATTCCCGGAACAGGCGAACACTGTACACGCTGGCTACGCTGCCCGTTATAGCGGGGGACGACGGGATCTTCCCACTGTACATCGATCCGCTTGCTGATCTGTTTCAACGGAGTAGTTCCCATCAAGGTTTCTACCAGTTCGTCTTTCGAAAGCGTTCCCGTTTTCAGTTTCATCATCATCTCCTGCGTCAACAAGCCATTCAAAGAAGGAAGAGAAGAAAATATTTGTGTGTTATCCAAATCCTCAATCGGTCTTCCCTGTTCGTCAAGGCAGCGCAGATAGATATTGTCCCGATGGATTCCTTCGTGGAAAGAACCGATGGGAATGCCACTGGTGGCCGAAAGCAACGAGAGGCTTACATCATTACGGCTCAGTCCGATAGCGCGGGCAGTCGGCTGGTCATATTCAATGGTCAGCACGGGAATCTGCGGCTCCCAGTCCGTAGTTATCAGATATACATCCGGACAGCTTTCCATAATGCTGCGGGCACTGTCTGCCAATTGATGCAAAACAACCGGGTCCGGCCCCGTAAACTGTGCCTCGATCGGATATTTCTTGAACATCAGGTTATAGCGGTTCAGTTTCACGTAGGCATCGGGGTAACGAGACGAAAGATATTGCTGAATCTCGGGCATATTATCCACCAATGCATCGGGAGAAGTAAAGTCTATAATCAATTCACCGTATGCCAAAGAAGGATTGGCTATGTTACGCACCAAATTATAACGACCGGGGGTACCACCGACGGAAGCTGTGACATGGGTCACTTCCGGACGAGTTTTCAGATAGGCTTCAATCTCTTCCAAGTCACGTGTGACACGGGTATAATTTGTTCCTTCCGGCAATTTATATTCCATATAAAGCTGATCGTACACCATATCCGGAAAGAAACCCTGTTTCATGAACCGATAGCTGAAAGCTGAAAGAGCAACCAACGCTACCATCGCAAAGACAAAACTCCAGCGATGAGCCAGACTAAACCGCAGCAAGGAACGTAGGACGGCATAAATCTTTCCTTCATACACCCGTTTTCCGGTAGTTGACGCTTCTTTCGAAACTTCGGGATGCAAAATTCGGTTGGCCATCAACGGTACGTGCACCAGAGCCAGTACCCAGCTAAGCAGTAACGAAACCGCCAGCACGATAAATAAGTCGCGCGTATACACCCCTGCAGTATCGGGAGACATGAAGATAGGCAGGAAAGCAATGATAGCAATCAAAGTGGCTCCGAGCAAAGGCATCGCAGTCTGCCGCCCGATAGCGGTCATTGCCTCCATACGGCTCTTGCCGGCTTTCAGATCGACCAGTATACCGTCAATAATAACAATCGCATTATCAACCAGCATCCCCATAGCAAGCACAAATGACGCCAGCGAAACCCGTTGCATCGTGCCATCCACAAAATACAGGAACAGAAAGGAGCCGAACACCGTTACCACCAGACTGATTCCGATAATAACTCCACTCTTGAATCCCATCGTTATCATCAGAATGACAACTACGATAATGACCGATTCGATCAGATTAAGAATGAATGTTCCCAACGAACCGGATACACGTTCCGGCTGGTAGAATACTTTATGACACTCCACTCCTGTCGGAAGCCGCTCCGCTTTCAATTCGTCCAGTTTCTGTTCTACCCGTTTGCCAATCTTGATGATATCCGAACCGGAAGAAGCCGCAATCAGTATTCCCATGGCACGCTGCCGGTCATAAAAGAGTTCATTGCGGGTAGGATTCTCATAATCTTTCTCAATTCGGGCGATGTCACTCAAACGTAACTGGTCATCATCGTGCCCCTGAATCAGCATACGTCCGATATCTTCTACCGTCTTGAACTTGTCACTCACCGTTACCCGAATACGATTATCGCCATTATCGTAGTATCCGGTATAAGTGGTTTTATTCTGTCCGTTCAAGGTAGCGAGAACTTCGGCAGGTTTCACGCCCAGATTCGCCATCCGGTCCTGCAGTAAAGAGATGTTGATGCATTCCTCACGCTTTCCATACAAGTCAACCCGTTCCACTCCGTCCAGTTCGCTGACTTCCCGCTTTATCAGTTCGGCATAATCAGACAGTTCCCTGTCCTGCAATCCGTCTCCTGTCAGCGCATAAAACATACCGTACACATTTCCGAAATCATCTTTCACAAGGGGAGTAGCAGCGCCTTCGGGAAGTTCCGCCTGTGCATTCGCTACCTTACGCCGCAACAAATCCCAGCATTGTTCCACATCTGCCTCCTTGACGGTCGTTTTCAGTTCCACCTGAATCAGGGAGAGATCATTGTAAGAATAACTTTCTACATTATCTATATTCCCCATTGTACGGATATTCTTTTCAAGTACATCCGTCACTTCCAGTTCCACCTGATGTGCGGACGCTCCGGGATAGGTAGTCACTACCATGGCGACTTTCACCGTTACTTCCGGGTCTTCCAACTTACTCATTTCATAGCTGGAATAAGCTCCTCCGACTATCAGCACCGCAATCAAGAAGTAAATTAACTTCTTATTTTCAAATGCCCATTTACTTATATCGATCATAGCAATCCTCCCACATTGGTTTTAGAAGCAGGCAAAAGGGGTTCTACCTGTTCCCCGTCTTTCACATGATGTACTCCCGAAGCAACAATCAAGTCACCGGGCTTCAAGCCCTCCGCAGTCACCAGGCACCTGCCGCTGCCCAGCAGACGGGTGACTGTCACATCACAACGACGGATGGTCCGGCTGGAAGCATCATAAAGGAAAACACTCGCCATCCCCTTATCACGAAGAACCGCACCCGTAGGAACGGACAGATGACGCACTTCCCCTTCGGTACATTCTATAGTGACCATTGTATTCATTCCGGGGGAAGGAAGCGCCTGCGCTTCACCTTTCTTCAACTGCAAACGCATCGTATACAGTTGATTGGCATTCGCTTTAGGGGTGACATTTATCAGATCGAGCGCATACTCCTGACCGGGATAAATGTCGAACGTACAAGTGTAACCGGTGAACTGTTGGCGACGGATATATTCTACTGCCGGAAGATTAATTTCCACCTCCGGTGTCCCCTCGCTGATAATGGAGACAACGGGCATACCGGCCGCAATAGTCTCATGGGAATCAAAAAGACGTTTCTGTACATATCCGCTGAAAGGAGCATACAAACGGGTATATTCCAGCTGATCTTTCGCATGATTGTACTTGGCGGTTATCTGTTTCAACCCGTACATCGCTTTATCATTGGCGTCGGGAGTCGTTACATTCTCCTTATAAAGTGCCATCACACGCTCCGCCTCCGCCTTCACACTTTGATACTCCGCTTCCGCAGCATCCAGCTGAATCTGATAATCAGCAGGGTCCAGTTCGGCAAGCAGCTGTCCTTTGCGCACATACGTTCCGTCGTTGACGTACATACGCAATATAGTTCCGCTTACACGGAATGATAAACTTATATCCTGCGCCGCCTTCACCCGTCCGGGAAATTGCAAAGCCGTCTGTCCACCGGCAGAAAGTACAGTATCAATCTTCACTGTAGGTTTGCTATCTGTAATCTGTGTACGTTGGCTGCAAGATGCCAACAAAACGACTAAAATTCCTGTTAATAAAAAGTTGAATCGTTTCATATTTTCATTTGTTATTTAGTTCATGCAAAAGTATCCCAAGCAGATAAAAGTAAAAAGGTTGATTTAAGCTATAAATTGTCCGATTTGCAGTTTTTTCAACTTAAAATCCTCAAATACTTTGCTATTTGTATTTATTTATACGTTTCTTTGCAACAGAAACCACCCCAAAAGAAAAGAGGAAATGGAACAACAGATACCTTTTAGTTATGTTATAATATCTCCGGAGAATGCTACGGAAAAAGAAGGCTATATGATATCTACCATAGACAAGTGTGGTTTCTTTTTTTGCCAGAAAGGAGAAGTGGAAGTTGCCCTGAATGACAAGTCGTATTTAATAAGTAAAGGAAGTGTCTGCATTTATATGACAGGCAGTCTCTTGCGCATCCAGCGTATCAGCAAGGATATAAAAGGGATTATGCTGGAGGTGGATTTGAATTATATTATTCCGATCGTTAATAAGATAGTCAATTCAGAAAACCTGCTCTATCTACGGGAAAATCCCTGTTTCTCAATTACAGAATATCAATACAACTATCTGGAACAATTAATCAAAGCCCTACAACAGCGAATGGATATAAAAGCACATGACATCCCGCTGCAAAGACAGCACCTGATATCCGAGCTCATCAAATCATGGGGGCAAACCTTATGCTATGAATTGCTGAACGTTTATTTTACCAACCAGCCTCTCAAACCTTTATCGCAAGACAAAAAGGATAAAATCTTTCAGAACTTCGTCATTACCCTCTTCCGCTATTATCAGCAGGAACGGGACGTTACCTTCTATGCCAGTAAACAGTACCTTTCTTCCCGGTACTTTTCTGCTGTCATTAAAGAAAAATCCGGTAGTACCGCCCTGCAATGGATTGTACAAATGGTAATTACCGAAGCCAAACAACTGCTCGAAAACTCCGATCTCACCATCAAGGAAATTGCAACAAAGCTGAATTTCCCGACTCAGTCTTTCTTCGGTAAGTATTTCAAGCAATACGTAGGTGTCTCTCCGAAAGAGTATCGGAATAAACAGATCAGGCAGTTGCCTTTCTGAACTGACGGAACTGCCACCAAAGCATCCCTCCTGCAATCAGACTGGCTATCAAATCAGAGATAGGCATACTGATCCACACGCCGAGCTGCCCGTAAAACCGGGGAAGAATCAACAGGCAAGGAATCAGTACAAGCACCTGACGGGAAATAGAGAGAAAGATAGCCTTGCTCGCCATACCGATACTCTGGAAGAAGTTGGAAGTCACCATCTGAAAACCGACAATCGGGAAAAACATCACAACAATCCGTAAGCCCTTTGCCGAGATATTCACCAATTCTTCGTGCGTCGTAAAGATAGAAACAGCCAGTTGCGGAATAAACATTCCCATCAGAAAACCGATGGTTGTAACAATGGTCGCGGCATAAATCGTTATTTTCAGCACTTGCGTCACGCGCGGATACTGTTTGGCGCCGAAGTTATAGCCGGCAATGGGCTGCATTCCCTGATTCAAACCCATCACAATCATAACGAAGAGGAATACCAGACGGTTGACAATGCCGAAAGCTCCGATAGCCAGATCCCCTCCGTGCTGTTTCAGCCCCTTATTAATAAGGATGACGATAAAGCAGGCGGCAAGATTCATCAGAAAGGGAGCCATACCAATGGCCAGAGAATCAAAAACAATCTTCTTTTTCAGTCGGAAAATGCCTTTATGAAAATGCAGGAGTTCGTCCTTATTACTAAACAGCTTGAACTGCCAGAGAAGTGCGATGACCTGTGCGGTAATCGTAGCGATAGCCGCACCCTGTATTCCCCAGCCAAAGCCGTAAATAAAAATAGGATCGAGTATCGTATTAATGACCACGGTAGCAATCGTAGCATACATCGCCTTCTGTGGATGCCCTGCGGAACGAAGTACCGCATTCAGGCCCAGGTAAAGATGGGTGATGACATTTCCCCAGAGGATAACCACCATATAGTCGCGGGCATAGCCGACAGTCGCCTCACTTCCCCCGAAGAAGTAAAGAATCGGATCGAGGAAGATCAGGGTAAGAACCGTAAAAGCCAGTCCGATGATAATATTTAATACCAGCACATTGCCAAGTACCCGTTGTGCCGTATCATAATCTTTCTGTCCCAGCTTCACCGATACCAGTGTAGCCGCTCCCACACCTACCAGCGAACCGAAAGCCGCTGCAAGGTTCATCAGCGGAAACGTAAGTGCCAGCCCCGAAATAGCCATTGCCCCCACCCCGTGACCGATGAAAATACTATCTACCATATTATAAAGAGAAGATGCCGTCATGGCGATAATTGCCGGAATGGCGTACTGCATTAAAAGCTTCCCGATCTTTTCCGTACCCAGCGCAGTGGGTGTCTTTTGTCCTGTCATACCTATTGTTTTGAGGGCGCAAAGATACAAAAAAGAGACGGATTACAGGATATATGAGAAAAGTTTCGTATTTTTGCCTCCAAAATTGAGTTAA
>ERZ779880.446-NODE-446-length-52511-cov-14.620215_pt1 | contig 52511 bp, 85 predicted proteins | sample MGYA00511555_ERZ779880 | MGnify/ENA primary metagenome ERZ779880 (study PRJEB29588, sample SAMEA2145815) | human gut metagenome | biome: human gut; feature: human-associated habitat; material: faeces | place: Denmark | collected 2008/2010 ... | reverse complement strand
AATCAAAGGCCTTGCCCTGATAGTTGGTGCGGTCCTTGGTGTACTGCATGGAGCCAAAGTAGATCTTTGCCCCGCTGGGGAAGTTCCACACATGGGTGGTGGCGTTGTACTGCGCCTGCGGAAAAGCCCTGCGGTAGTACATCTGGCTTTTGTCCACCAGATCCGACAACTGCGGGTATGTTTTGCGCAGGATCAACGCTCTGTAATGCGGAATATCCACCTGACGCAGTGCCTCGATGACCAATGCATCGCTTTTTCCGCCGCCGGCCGCGCCGCCGTACAGCGCTTCGTCCTCAAAGCGGCTCATGAAAAGCGCCTGCCGCTCCTGCGGCGACCAGATCACATTGGCGCTCATGGGCCGTCACCGTCCTCGCCGTCCTCGGGCGGCGGAGGTGTGGGCATAGCCGCGGGCAGCTCCACAATGCCGGTCCCCTCCTCGTCGTCGCCCTGCTTCGCGTCGTACAGTCCAAGGTGCTTACAGAGCATATCAAGCGCTCTCACCTTGTCGCACATCTTCACTTCGCGTTCTATTGCATCGACAATCATGATCTCACCGTCGTCGTTAAGCTCTTTGTGCGGGACATATTTCACCTTGACGCCAGAGATCACTTTCAGATCGTCGGGGCTTGCGTCGGGCAGCACCTGCGCGGTTTCGGGGTCAATCAGATCGGCGGCATTGACAAAGGCTATGCGGGCCAGCTCCTGCAACACACGGTCACTCGTGATGCCGGTCCTGCGGCTGCGCTCCGCCCTCGCGCGCGCTATTGCGCGCTGAACTTGAGTTTTCTTTAGCAGCTGCGCCCCTATCGAAGCCGCGTTCTTAACGGAGTAGCCCGCTCTGATAGCGGCCTGCGTAGCGTTCAAGTCGATCATGTATTCCTCGACGAAACGCTGTTGCTTATCATTCAGCTCCGCCATACCGCCACCGCCTTTCTGAAATGTTCTGTATTCTAAAGCGTATCACGCCTTTTCGCGGCTTTCACCACGGGCGCGGGCGTTTTCTTTCCCCGCTGGTCCCTGCCGTCTTTTGCGCGCGCACGCGATATACCCTCTCTACCATATACACATCACGGGAATACGCACCCTCTCCCCCTTATCCCCCTATAGTCCCCCTTTCCCCCTCTCCCTCACGGGGGGCAGAAAGAAACCACCGAGGGAATTACCCTCGGTGGTACAGCTCGTCGTAGCGGGCGGCGATAGCCTCCTCAAAGGCTTTCCCACGCTCCTCGACGGTCTCATAGTCCTCGTCCTTAAAGGTGCCGCATACGGGCCAGTAGGGACAGGCCGTAGCGGGATTGTGCCAACAATCAGGGAACCGGCGGCAGGTGTCATGTACCTCGTTCTGAATTTCGGCGTAGGTTTTCATGGTGGCTCCTTTCATACGTCAAAGCATACTCGGTGATAGGCGAAGTAGTGACCGCGCCGCTTGAACAGCTTGTACCAACTCGTGAACGCTTGCCCCGTGCAGTCGTAGGCGGACGGCAGCAGCCTAATCTCAATGCAGGCTTCGAAGTAGTCGCTCGCGTCGATCTCGTCGGTGACCACTTCCGGCAGCTCTACCAATTCGAGATACCCGTCGAAGCCATCGTCGCAGACGATGCGCCGCTCTCGTCCGAAGTTTGGGAACCTGCCGTCATCGGATTTGAGGTAGGCCCTGATGCCGGCCTTTATGGGGCGCGGGTTGAAGCTTGGCCTGCCGGACAGCAGGTTCAGCAGCTCATACGCCAAGCGGAGATCGTGTTTGTTGCGTATCGGAAACATGTTGTGTCCTTTCTCCCCGTCGTGCCGATAGGTCAGCCGGTCGTGTAGTTACAGCTTGGTGCTGTAGTCTTTCAATGTGACTTGGATGATGATTTCTTCGCGGCCCAAAGTAACATAGGCGATTTTAGCATCCAGCACCCCAGGCATTGCTTGCACCGGAATCTTGTATAAACTGCGGTAGCGGCCAATTTCCTGCATACCGGCTTTCACAACGACGGGGATCTCGTCGCTGGCTGCGCCTATCTGGCTACAGAAGTTGAAAACGGTCAGTTTCTTCATCTTGAATATTCTCCTTTTCTTCCGGCCTCGCGGCCTGTCGTTGTGGTCTATTATATATGGTTTAACCATATTTTCAAGATGACAATATTGCCAATGTTTAACCATATATTCTGTTCATTTCGTATGCGGTTAAACCATTGACAGAATACGCGGCGCAAAATATAATACTGACTATGCAGCATGTCGAAAAGGAGTTGGACAAATGCCAAGAGCCAAAACGAGCGCAACAAGAACGGACGCCCAGCGCCGCGCGCAGAATGCCTATCAATACAAGACATCAACCGTTATAGGCTGCAAGCTCGACCGCGAGACCGCCGAGCGCTACAAGGCCCATTGTGCCGAGAACGGCACTACCCCTAACGCAGAGATCAAGAGCTTTATTCTATCCCAGCTTGACGAATAGCAAAGCAGCGGCCCCAAACACGGGGCCGCTGCTTTTTTCATGCCCGCGTCCGGCATATCTGGTACAGGTCGCCCACGGCCTCAATGCTCACGCCCATGTCCCGCGCGGCTCTCCGCGCTTCGGCCTCGGTGGCATAGCTCTTGCCGACGGCCTCGGCGGGGACGGCGTATGTTCCGCATACACGGCGGATCGCATAGCGCTTGCCGCGGCGGACGCGGATCACTTCGATGGCGTACATGTCTCACCGTCCATCTTCGCACCAATGTATTCAGCCATTGTCGTTCCCCTGCTCTTCCTCCCCGTCGGATACAGCCGCGCCCTCGTTTTCTGCAACACAGCAATCTGTGCATACGCTCTCTCCGTTTGGCAAGCCGTAGCACTTTTCGCCCGTTTCGATGCGCTTTCCGCAGAATGCGCACAGATTCCATAGCCGGCTCATCACATCGCCTCCACATAGCACCAGCTCTGCGGCGTGCGCTTGATGTCATATGGCGCTGCGCCGAATCTCGTATTGCGTAGTCCGGTAAACTCGCTCAGTTCGCGCGGCGCGTCGTAGATGCGCAGGTCGGAGATGTGCCAGCCGTAACAACGCCCCTTATCGCCGATATAAGCTATAATTTCTGACTGAGTTAAACACGTCGCGGGGGAAAAGGCGGCATTTGTTGTACTACTTAACTCGCCGCCATCGTATGCAATAAGGGCGATTCTTTCACAGATGAACTCGCCAATGACCTTGCCGCGTTCAACACTCTCTGCGATATAGTCCTTCGGCATTTTCTTAATGCCGTCAATTGTGCAGTAGATATAGCACTTAAACGGCGTTTCCAGCTTCGGGCGCGTCTTTCGGACTTCAATAGTCTTTTCGCCGCTGGCGATCTTCTCGCACCACTTCGGGCGGACGCTTAGCATGACAGCCTTACTCATTTCTTCATCGCCTCCAATGCTTTCTCAGCCTCCTCGAGGGTGAGAAAAACGGAGTGCCCAACACGATCCAAATCGCACAAAGTAAAGATACCCCTCTTAATTTCCGGTTCGCTTTCATCTGGGTAAACCGCAATCGGATAACGGATATAATATGTCGCGGTTCCAACCTGGCACGGCAGCACCACCAGCCGACCTTCCTTGTCGGCCTCGGCCAACTCGCGCAGGCGGGCAACGCCCTCCTGCTCCGCATCACGCATTACGATGTACCGTCCTTCCGCGTCTGCTCGCGCAAATTCAGCACAGCGTTCCGGCGTCAGCCTCGTGTCCTCGTAGGCGGCAAGTCGGTCTTGCAGCATGCTAATCCACTCTTGCTCCGTGTATTTCTCCTCGTACTCTGATGCCATAAGGACCTCTCCGGTCCTAAGTCGTTGTGTCAGTCGTTCCATCACTACCTCCTCACGATCTCATACCGGCTCACGAAGCGCCGCCGGTCGCACCAAAAGCAGGTGCCTTTCTCGTCGCGCCGATGCTCTACCTCACGCAGCACCTTTCCGGCACGCCGCATCGCTTCCACGCATGGACGGCAGACCTCAATCGTCTTTCTCATGCTTCCTCCGTTCCCAATGCGGGCAGTCCTCAATGTCCTGCACGATGCGCAGCTTGTTCCACTTCCCACGCCGCAGGCGGCAGGAGTAGGCCGTGCGCCCATTCGACCATTCGTAGCGCTTGTACTGGTGGCGGCAGGTCGCGCAGGGCGGGCGGTTTCTCCGCCACGCCCACGCGAGCAGAGCGGCAGCGAGAGCCACCAGCGCCAGCGCAAGAATAACTACCATGTCCATGTCAGACCTCCTTGACCGTGATGTTGAATTTCTCCAGCATCAACTTTTTCTTGAGCTTATACTTGTCCGTCGCCGTCGCCTTGCTCTTGACGTCCTCGACGACCGGGATCCAGTAAACCACGCCCGCCGCGTCCGGCCTTGTAGGGCGCTCATAGGCGAAGTCTGCGCGATAGCGCATCGCGTGTACCCTCTCGCCCTCCGGCGTCGTGTATGCCTCTTGCAAGGTGAAATCGACCTGCAATTTGAGCCTGCGGATCGTTCCGGCCTTGAGCATCAGCAAAAGCTCCTCATAGCGGCGTGCCTCTTTCTTGCTGTCAAACGTGATCCCGTGCGAGACCGTCGGCTCGTTGCGGTACTTCCGTTCCTTGCGCTGCGCCTCGCCGACGAGCTTCGCGGCGATTTGCTTCTGCGCCGCAGGGGACATTCTCGCCACATCAGCCGCCGTCAGAGCCATTGTCAGCCTCCTTGATGCGCACCGGCAGGACCATTTTGACGTCCTCGCGGTTGGTCTTGATCGTAATGGGGGCAATCGGCCCGCGGAATTCCAGAATAGCAGGCTGCTTGAAGGTGCCGCCGACGCTGGCCTTTGCCGCCTGCAACGCCGAGAGAAGATACTCGGCGTTCACACCGATGCGGAACGTCGGCGCGCCGGGCAGAGCCTTTTCCCAATTCAGAAACTCCCCGGTCGGCTGAACAAAGCCGAAGATGCAGCCGAGGCATTCGATCTCAACCGCGCTTTCCGTTTCGCTTCGCTCTTTCAGCTCTAAGCGCATGGTGTAACCTCGCGGCAGGCGGACACTCGGCTTGATGTAGCAATCGAAATCCTCTTCGACCTCATAGCAGGTCGCGTGCTCCACGAAGAGACGAAAGCCGTCTGTGGCGATAGCCGTAACCGCCTTGTTCTCCTTGCGAAATTCCAGCCGGATATGCCCGTACATCGGCTTTGCCACGCTTGTTGACACCGCGCCCTTTACGGCGGCGATGATCGTATTGAATACGTTGGTGTCCATAACAGCTATTCTCATGCGTTGCCCCCCTTGTGGTCGTTCGGGTCGTCCCGCAGGCCGACGCCGATGATGTACTGTCCGCCGTCGTCCTTGCGGGCGTGGACCTCGTAGCGCTTCAGCAGCTCACTCACCTCGACGGGCGGAAGCGTCAGGCGCTTGCCGATCTCCTCGCCGGTATCGGGGTCTATGGCGGCCTCGCCGTAGGTGAGCGCCGTCTGGATCAGAATCGCGTCCACGGCCTTGCCGATCTGCGTGGAGCCAACCACCTGCACGGAGAGCTTCGCGTTGAGCTTCTGCAAATCGCCGATCCTTTTCTCGTAGCGCCGCAGCTTCGTTTCAAGCTCGGCGATCTTTTGCTTGTTTGTCATGTCGTTCTTTCCTTTCGTAGTTCAGCAGCAGGGCGCGGGCAATGGTGCAGCTGCGCCATGCTGTGGAGTTGGCGCAGTACCGCGCCATGTAGTCGTCCAGTGCCTCTTTCGGCATTTTGAGCTGCCCGCCCTCGCAGTTGAGATAGTCGCGGTAGTCCCGCGAGTAAAACGGGCAAGCGAAGCAGCAGCCGCGATAGCCGCTCATGGCGCCACCCGCGCCCCTCTGAGCGCAGCCGCGGCCTGCGGCCACGTCATACCGTGCTGCCTCGCATAGCGGGAAACGCTGCCGATGTTCTCCGGCGGAATGTGCTTCCGCATCCAGCCCCGGTCACACGGCGGCGCGTTCTCCTCCCCGCCCGCCACGGCCTCCGGCATACAGGCGATGATCTCCGCAGGGGCCGGATACATCCGGCTTTTGCGGGAATGCACGATGATGCCCTCGCGGGCCTGCGCGTAGCTGAACGGTTCCAGCGCCAGATAGTACGCAAGGAAGATATTCTCGTTCCCGCTCGCGCGCTGACCGGCAGGGGCAGAAGTGAAGAACGCATCCAGCATTCCGGAGAGCTTGACCATCTCCTCTTTCGTCATGGGGCAATCCTCCTGTTCTGTAGAAGTCTTACAATAGCGCGCTTAACAGAAGAAAAGACTATGTATTTCTCTCTGTATCTGTATTTGTATTTGTACAGCGGGAATTTCCGTGGATTTTCCGTGGAGAAACTATGCTTTTCTCTCTGCATCTTTCCGCGCTTTTTCCGTGGATTTTCCGTTCCGGTCGTACCATCCATGAATGGTGTATCCGCCGTCCTCGTCTTTGTCGAGGATGCCGCTTGATGTGAGGGCTCCGACAAGCACCTGCGGTTTCTTGTTCCAGCGAAGAATACCGGCGATCTCTTCATTTGGGATAAAGCCGATATACCCGCTTTCATTTCCCGTTGTCTTTGCCCATGCGTACAGGCGGCACAGCTTTCCGACCGTCGTGTCGAGGTCAAGGCCGAGCTTTGAAGCGAGGTCTACCACCTTCGGCGAGGTGTGTATGCAGGTATCAACTGCAAACCATGTCAGCGCGCCTCTTGACCTCATAGGCAGCCCTCCTTGTCATGGCGCTGGCGCAGGTTGCTGTAAACATGTACCCAAGGTATCATAGGCGGCCTCCTCGCTTTGGTGTTGGTGCAGATAGAGCACACGGCTCTTACCGATGGCGGCGTTTTTGGCGAGCCATGCGCGCGCCTGCTCGCGGGATAGATGGCTCTCCATCGCGCGGCTCTCATAGCTGAATTCTCCCGCCTCCAGTTTGCGCTTCATGCGCTCCTGTATCTCCTCTTCGCCGTAGTTTGCTTCGATCAGATAAAGGTCGTAGTCCTGCGCCACAATGCCGTCCAGCGAGGCGCAGTCCGTCGCATAGAACACGCGCTCGCCGTTTGCAAATTCGATATGCCACGCACAATTCGGAACATCGTGAGGAATGGAATTGTAGGACACACAGACGGGGTAGAGAAGGGAACAGGAGTAGAACAGCACATGGCCTGCCATGCCCTCGTCGGTCACGCGGCGGTCCACGCCGATGCGTCCCATCGGTTCCATGAGCCACGGAGGGACGCACCAGCGCAGCGCAGGGCGCAGGAAGTGCAGGCGCTTGATGGTCTCGGGGTTGAAATGGTCGCCGTGAACGTGCGTCAGCAGGACGAGCCTCAATCCCTTGCAGTATGGTTCGAGTTCCCGAAAGGGAACGCCGCAGTCAATGAGGATTTCATCATTCAGCAGTACGGCGTTCCCCTTGGAGCCGGTCGAAATGACCTTGACCTTACAGATCATTCATGCTCACCTGCTTGGGGGTGCCGGCCTTTCCGTCGTCCGGCGTACCGAGGGCATCAGCGGGAGCGGGCAGCTCGTCCTTGACCTCGCCTGTGGTCTCGTCCACTTCGACGGTCGGGAGATCAAAATATTGCTCGCGGCTCGCGCGTCCCTCTTTCAGTGAGGTATACACATTACGCAGGCGCACGATGCTCTGCGCCGTGAACGCTTCGGCCTTGCAGCCGATGTACTTTTCAAGGCACTCCATCGGTACGCCGAAGTCGTCCTTGAACGCCTGTCCCATCTTGCGTACGCGGTCGATCATGGGTTCATCGCTCTTTCCCATCATCGTCTTGGTACACGCCGCAAGAGCGGCGTCTACCACGTCGCCGGGGATAATGCCAAGAATGCATGCGCGCATACGGCGCGCGCCCTGATTGGCGACCATTTCATAGATGTCGCGCGGGTCGGTGAGGGCAACGCTGCCTTTCTTGGTGTAGCGGATATGCGGCACGGTGAAGATCTTCGTCTGGCGGGTGTTGGTCTCCAAATCCCAGCAGTAGGCCATGACGGTACTCTCGCCGTTCTTCTGCTCCAGCTCGGTAATGCCGAAGTCGAGGTTGCCCCAGTTCTGCGCCATGACCTCGGCGAGACGGATCGAGGGGCCGGTCACGTTCTCGCCGCCGCGCGGGTATTCATAGATCGCGCGCTCGGCAAGGCTCTTGCGCTTGCAGGCGTTGAGAATGCGGTTGTTCGCTTCGATCTCGTCACGGGGAAAACGCTTGGCGACGACCATTGCCGCCTGTACCTCCTGCGCCTGACGGGAGATCATCATTTCGGTGTTCACGCTCTTGGCGCTCACAACTTCGGTGCTGTTGTAGGTCTGCATTTCGTTCATGGTAATATCCTCCTCAAATAATCATTCGTACTGATAGCCATTGCTGACAAGGAATTGCTTCAAAAGGCGCAGGCGCTCGCGCGTATCGGTCACGCGGAACGACACCGTGAGGCGTTCGACCGCCGCCTGCTCCACGCGCTTCGGGACGACCTGCGGGGCCGCTGCGCCGGTATCCTCGCGGACGGGTACTCCGGCAGCGCGGGCCTCCTCCATTTCCGTGCGGCGTTTCACGGCCTCGCGCTCCTCCTCGGCGCGGCGGTGACGCTCGTTGACAACGGAGATCGCAAGCGAGAGGTCGAGGTTCTTTTTGTACTCCACCATGATCTCCGGCGCGTTCTCGCCCATCGTGCCGATGGTTTTCATGTCCTGCGCCACGCCGTCCACCTTTAGCTTGATCTGCTCCATGAGCTTCTTCGGCGTCTTGGCTCTGGCGCTCGCCATATCGACCTTAACGCCGGTCTGCCCGAACGAAAGGAAGTCGATCTCGTTGACCGCGCACAGCTCCCGAAAGTAGCCCAGCAGCATTTCCTCGCAGCGGCTCTTGATCTCGCTTTCCGTCGCGTCAATCTTGGCTTTCAGGTCTGCGTCGGCGCGCTTGTACGGGTCGGCGATGCACTCACGGTAGACGGCTTCGAAGCTGTCGTACTTCTCCATGATCGCGGCTTTAATGGCCTTGCGCTGGGTCTCGGCGTCGGCAAACTCGCGGTTCATCTCGGCGCGAATGTTCTTCACGCTGGTTAAGGTCTCGTCGGTGCAGACAAGGCTCATTGCCTCTGCGACGCGCTGCTCCGTCTGCTCCTTCCGGCTCCTCAAATGCTCCTCGATCACGGGGAGCTGCGTCACTTTCATCAGGGTGTTATCCATCTTCGGTCTCCTCCAATTCTTCAAAATACATTTCCTCCGCCCCGCACTCGGGGCAGAAAAGGTCTGTCCGCCACTCGACGCCGTTCTCACCGTCGAGGTTTTCACGGCTCGTTACCGTCCGCGGCTCGTAAATGATCGCGCCGCAGCGGTTGCACAGGTAGGTCATAGGCGGCCTCGCTTCTTCAGATAGCGGCGCTCGCCTTTGGTGCTGACGAGGATAGACATGGCGCGGGCGTATTCGCCGTGGTAGTGCCGCTCGATCTCGTCCGGATCGTCGGTGAGGTAATAGCCCCTGCCGCCGACGGAGGTCACGATGAATGGCCCGTCGTCGCCTGCGGCTTTTCGCGCGTCCTCGACGGCCTGCCGCACAACGCGGTCCGTCCAGCCGGTCAGACGGCAAAGCTCGAAGCGTGTCTGCGCCTGCTCCGCGCCGTAACGCAGAAACGCCACAAGCGTCTTGGCGTTCTCCGTCGGCTCTACGGTCGCTTCTCCACCGTTCTGCTCCTCCATAGCCGCCATGTCCTCCGTGCCGTAAAGATCGCTCACAGAGGCTTGCAAGACCTCTGTCAGCCGTTTCAGCACGGCGGCGGTCGGTAAGCACGCACCGCGTTCAAAACGGGACACCATGCCCACGTCCATGCGTGGGTCGACCTTGCGAAGCTCGCGGCTCACGTCCGGCTGTGTCAGGCCGAGGAACACGCGGCGTTCTTGCAGTTTGTTCATGGGATGCCTCCTTTCCGGCTCTGCCGATTCCATATCGCAACGGCATTGTTCGGCTCTCCGTTGCTTGACGTCGTGTAGCCGCAGCAGCGACAGCGGACGTAATACTTGCCCGTGATGTTCACGCTCTGCTTGCGCTCGCCGCCAAACTTCCCGCACCGCGGGCAGGGTTCGAGGTCTGCCAACTCTCGCCGCCGTTTCATGCCGCCGCCTCCACATATACCATCGCACTCTGTACGCCGAATTGCAGCGCCGCTTGATGGTCGTCGAAGTAAATATCCAGCCGGTTTCCCTTGATCGCGCCGCCGCAGTCCTCGGCAGTGTATGTATGGCTCGTGCCGTCGACAAAGTAGAGCGTGACGGCGGAGCCGTAAGGGATCACGCGAGGGTCAACAGCAATGGTGCGGCCCTCGGCGGCGGTCGTGCCGGTCGCCGTGATGCCGTCCGTCTTGCCGCAGCACTTCATGCACGGGCAATAGGCGGTTAGCGTGAACTCGCCGAGTGGTTCGCCGATGTCGAGCACCGCACATCCCTCTGCGGGCTTGTCCTCGCCGCGCAGCCGGTCCTCGATGACCGGCGGCTCGCCCTTGTACGGCTGTCCGGTGGTTTTAACCGTTAGGGCTGCGACGATGATAAGCATCACCGCGAGGAACAGGCAGACGGCGGCGATGCGCGCCGAAGCGTCTGCCTTGCGCTGCTCGCGGGTACGGTGGTCATGTCTCATGTGGTGTTCCTCTCTTTCATCAGGTCGGCATAGATAGCCTGCTCTGCAAAGCCGCCGGCAGTGCAGACGATGCCGCGCAGCGCCATGTCGTCGCGCACACGCGCTTGCAGCTGGTCGGGAGAAAGCCCCTCCCAATAGAGCCGCACATAATCAGCCCGCAGCTTTTCGATCTTCCGGTCGTTCCCGCGCTTGAACCTCTGCACGGTCGCGGCCTCGGCTACCCATACGCCCTTTTCTTTCTGGCTCGCTATCGTGCCGGACCGGAGCAGGTCAAGCGCCGTTCGGTAAGGGACGCGCAGACGCCGTGCCACTTCCTTGCCGTTCACAAGCTGCCCCCCCCCGCGTTTCTTTGCTCATGCCTCAGCGCCCCTTTCCGCGATCCACTCGTCCAGCAGGCGCTTGAAAATCTGGTAGACGGCGCTCCCATCCGTTTTGATGCACAGGCCGAACGGGTAGACGCCCTGCTCAATGCCGCGGCGCAGGGTATCGGGGGAAATGCTCATGCCGCGCGCTCGCAGGTATTCCGCCGCGCTCTGCGGCGTCATAGTCGAAATGATTTGCACAAGGGCTCCTCCTCCTCTCATTGTTTACCATGTTGGACGCGCTGCGTAAAAAAAATTTCCTCGACGCCAACTCCGAGCGCATCGGCTATTTTTAGCAATGTGCCAGCCGAAGTGTTTGCGCGCGTTCCGCTCTCAAGACCTGAAATTATTGTTCGAGAAATGCCGGATTTAACGGACAATTCCTCTTGCGACATTCCCTTTTCGTTGCGGATTTCCTTTATTCTGTACCCCATCATAACACCTCCTTTCGATTGCTGAACAAAGTTTACCATGTTGAACAAGCCATGTCAACTATATTTAACAACTTGGCCCATAAAATATTCAACAAATTTGCGCTTGCTATTTTGTTTACCTTGTTGTACAATTAAGTGAACAACAGCAAGGAGGCGCAAAAATGACGCTGGGAGAATTTATAAGTAAATATAGGGCCGAACATAACAACATGTCGATGCAAGAGTTTGCGGATCGGTCCGGAATTAGTAAAGGATATATCAGTATGCTCGAAAGAGGCGTGAACTCTCGAAACGAAAGCATCAATCCTACCATTGGAGCGTACAGGAAGATAGCGGACTTCGTTGGGATTTCAGTAACGGATTTGTTGCGTAGCGTTGATGAAAACTCGCCCGTGTCATTAGACCCGAGGCTGTCCGACGTTGGTGTAAATATCGTTATCGCCGCTGGAAGTGAGGCTGCCGCAAAGTCGGTGTTGCGCTCTCTCCATATCTCGGAACGGGATATACCTGATATGCTGTACGGAAATTACAATTGGGAGGACGGTTCTCTTGCTCAGGTCGCCGATGCGATTGGCTGTAGCCTCTCCGAACTAAAGACAGAAAGGACCGCCGCTCCGAAGAGCGACGGCCTTTCACCAGAGGATGCGCGCATTATGGATTTGTTGCGTCGGTTATCGCCTGAGAACAAGAGGAAATTTGCTGAGATATTAGAAGCTCTTGCAGAACCTCCAACGCATGCGCCTGACGATCAGGCGTAAGGTCACGCAGCTTTTCCAGAAGTTCATGGTCCGACATGGGAGCAGCCCCTTTCCGAGGCTCCGAAGTCCCTATATTGAGCTCGCATTTATACTACACCAGAATAACGGTTTTGTCATTGACAAAAATTTACAGCAGAGAATGTCAATTATCTATAGGGTGAACTAATGATCTGTATTAAATGCAAAAGGGAAGTGCCGGACGGCCCGTTCTGCTGTCAGTGTGGGGCAGAGCAGGAGAGAAAGAGCCGCAAGGCGCTCCGGCGCGGAAATGGAAAGGGCACGGTCTACCGGCTGCAAGGCCGGAGATCGCGCCCGTGGGTAGCTGCAAAAAATAAAATCATCATTGGGTATTACGGTAAGAAGTCGGAGGCGCTGGACGCGCTGGAACGCCTCTCCGGGAAAGACCTGACAGAGCGGTATAACATGACCTTCGCCGAGGTTTTCGAGGGCTGGAAAGCGGAGCATTACCGCGAGATCGGCGAGCATGGCATAGAATCATACGACGGAGCATACAAGATTTTTGCGCCGCTCTATGAGCGGAAATTCCGCGAGCTGCGCGCGGCGGATTTTCAGGCGGTCATTGATCCGTATATGGGGAAGAGCCACTCCACCGTGAGCAAGTATAAGCAGCTCATTACGCAGATGTCGGATTGGGCGATGCGTGAGGAGATATGCACGACCAATTTTGCGCGGTTTGTCAAGCTGCCCGAGAACGTCAAAAAGGAAAAGGAAATTTTCACCGACGAGGACATTAGAAAACTGGAAGAAGATGGCAGCGACACCGCAAAAATCGTCCTCATGTTGATCTATACCGGCATGAGAATCGGCGAGCTGTTCGGCCTGCCTGCGGATGATTGCCACGAAAACTATGTCATTGGCGGCGAAAAAACCAAGGCCGGAAAGAACCGCATTATTCCCATCCGCACAGAGGGGCGCGCGTACTTTGCAGATTTTAAGGCTCGCGCAACAAGTGATCTGCTTTTATCGGGATACGAGGGGCAGCGCACTGTCCCGAATTTCCGGCGGAGAGACTATTACCCCTTGCTCGAACGGTTGGAAATCGCAAGGAAAACGCCGCACGCGACGCGGCACACCTACGCGAGCTGGGCGCGGAAATCCGGCATTGCACCCGAGGCTCTTCAAAAGATACTCGGTCATGCCAGTTATACCACCACGGCAAGTATCTATGTTCATGCGGATGCCGAGCAGCTTATTGCCGCCGTCGAGGATGCTGGAAATTGTTAGTTTTCTGTTAGTAACCGCAAATGTCCTTGACTGTTTGCAACTGCCTGCAAGTGAGAAAATGAGAGAAAAACAGCGAAAAACAAAGAAAAACGGTGAGGCAAAAGCACGGCTATATTTCACACGCATGAGGTCACTGGTTCGAGTCCAGTAGTCCGCACCAACGAAAAGCCTTGAAACTCAACGGTTTCAAGGCTTTTTATTTTTTCAAGTACACATAAAAGTACACACTTGAAATTTATTTGAGAGAAAAAAATCGGCTATGCCTGCTTCTTGATGATGCTCTCAAAGGCGGCGTGCGTATAGCTCGCAGCCTTTTCCATATCGCCGGCAAGCTGATGACCGTACACGCCTTCCGTGTCCATGTCCCTGCTGTGGCCGACCACCATTTTCTTCAGGCCGATGGGCATTTCTTTATTGATCGAGACGTAGGTATGCCGCAGCTCGTAGAGTGACGTTGGAGGGATATTGTTCGCCCCGCAGTATCGCTTCCACGCACGATAGAAATTCTTATAGTTCAGCTGCCCACCGTCCGGTTCAGGGAAAAGGTATGGCGACACGATCCCTACGGTGTGCAGCATAGCACGCTGCGCTTTGATCTCCCCCAGCGCGTATTCCTCCAGAGCAAATGTGCGGCGAGCGTTATTGTTCTTCCCCTGGGTGACCTCGTTGTGGACATTGACAGAGCGGCGGATCACCACCTTCAGATCGGTGATGTCAGTTCGATCCTCGAGGCCGCGAAGCTCCCCTGGGCGAAGACCGGTAAGGACAGCGAAGCGGTAGGCGTGGATATACCAGTCCTCGTCCGGCTTGTTCCGCCAGACCGTCATGTTCGAGAAAAATAGCTTTTTCAGATCTTCCGGCTGCACAATCTTCTTTTCCGGCTTTTTGGCTCCGGCCGGAATGGTGATGCCCTCCGGGTGCATCGTGGTCTTCTTCCGCATTCGGCACCACTTTAACCAATTCGTCAGGCAGCCGCGCACATCACGGAGGGTCTTATCGGAAAGATGATTTTGGGAATAGGCCATGTCGATCACGGCTTGAAGGTCGCCCTCTGTGAGTTTGTTCATGCGGATCATACCGATGACAGGGCGAATGTAGAGACGCACGAATCCCTCGTACTGGGAGGAGTGCGTCTTGCTTTTGGTTTCTTTCAGATAATCAACATACTGTGTCAGGAGAGCATCGACGCGCGTTCGCTCCGCAGATGTGTGATCGTCCAGCCATCTTTCAGCCTTCCGCTCGGCATCTGCCTTCCCGCGCCGCCCTGATATGGCGCTGGTAAAGGTTTTGCGCACGCCCTCGGCCTGCACGTTGATCTGCCAGCGGCCGCGGCTTTTGATCCACGCCGCCTCGCTTTTTCTTTCTGCCATAAAAAACTCCTTTCATCTTGCCAACCGCGCCCTCTCGTGGTAAGATGAAAGGGCGCGGAGGGATGGATAGACTCCTTTCTTCTTTCATTTCTTCTTTCGTGGTTGTTAGGGGATATGTTTGCGCATTGCCGTCCTCGGTGCTGGTAACACCGGGGACGGTTTTTTATTTTCGAAAGTCTACATAGATTATCCGGCATTGTGGCTGAACACGCAAAAATCCGCGTCCTCTTGCATGTAGGGGCGAAGGGCAGTATCTACGATATCGCGGATCGGCTGCTCTGCCTTCAGATAGGCGTGTACGACAAGCATGATCTGCTCGGCCTGTCGGGCGTCAAGGCAATCGACGGAGCGGATGATCTCTGTCAGGGGGGGAGCGACATAGCGGTCCACCGCTTTGTAGTACAGCACAGAGAGCTTTTTATTATCATCGCAGATATAGGTGCTCAGCGTGGAGTGCTCCGTGCCGAAGAGGCGACGGATCTCGTCCAGAGCGGCGGGACGGCCGGTTTTGTTTTCTTCGACGATGGCAGCCATAAGATCGGCATACTTATTTTTTATGTTAGTTCGTCCATATAGATAGTCGATATCAACATTAAAATAGTCGGCAATGGCTTCTGTGGTCTCTAATCCGGGTTCACGCTCTCCTCGCTCGTACATATTGATGCTACTTTTTGAAACGCACTTGAGCTGATTAGCGAGTTCCTGCTGCGAAAGACTTGCTTCCTTACGGAGAAGTTTTAGGCGCTGTGCAAACATCGTCATGTTGTTTTCCCCCTGAAAGTTCATTGAAAATATTATACACGGAATGTGCACTTTGGCAACAGAAAAAAGTGCACAAATTGTGCCTACACATTTTGTGCACTTTTTGTGCTTGTAAAATGTTGACATCATGGCGGCTTCAGAGTAGAATCAGAATTAAGCACGAATAGTGCACGAGAAAGGACGTGATAAAATGGACTTTGGAAAAATCCTTAGAGATCTGCGCGGAGAGAAAACGCAAGAGGAAATTGCGAAAGCAGTTGGTATCACTAAATCTTCGTGGGCGATGTATGAACGCGGAGAAAGAATTCCAAGAGATGAAGTAAAAATCCAGATTGCGCAGTATTTTGGCAAAACTGTGCAGGAAGTTTTTTTTACCCTAAACGAGCACTAATAGTGCTCAACAGAAAGGAGGGGAGATGATGAGAAGCAAAAAGCAGCGCCAGACGGCAGAACGCGCGGCGATGCGTATCTCGCTGAAAGGACTTGCTATGCTTGCCGCGGTAGACAGCGGCTTATTGCCCGAGATCGAGATTGATGGAAAGCGGGGCTACAACGCGCTCCTGTTCAACAAATTCTGGGCAAAATTCATCACGTTCGCTGAAAACAACGGGTTTGATCCACTCGGCAATAAGAGCGGAAACGACAGCAAGGAGCGCGGCTAACAGCACGAGGAATATCTGAAAACAAATTCCTTTTACGCGGCGCCTGCGCTCATCCAGTGCGACCATGCCCTTGCCTGTCAGCTTGTAAGTCAGGGCCTCACCGATAGATATGACGCCCGACTGTTCGCGGCATCCAAGATCATCGGGCGCTATGTAGCCCTGTTCAAGAAAAAAGTCTTCATAAGGGCAACCGCCAACAGCGATAGGCCCGCTCAAGTATTTTTTCAATTCTTTGTATTGTTTATGTGTAAGCATAACTTCACATCCTTCCCTTTGCCCAGTCTACCACAGCAGGGCAGGGAGGGCAACCAAAAGAAAGGAGGGAGAGTATGGATAAGCAGAGAACAGTACATTGCAAAAAGTGTGGAAATAGAAACAGCGAAGCCGCAAATTTTTGCAGAGCTTGTGGAACCAAGCTGCGTGAGATTTGCGACTGCTGGGTAAAAAAAGAGCCATATAACTGCGGGCAGAGTGAGTGTCCGAGCTATAGGCTCTTTCAAAAGGGAAAAGAGGGATCAAATTCCTAACTGCTGCTTTGCCAGTTCACAGCCAAAATCAATGACAAATTGCCGGATAGCATCGGCGGTGAATTTTCCTGCAGATGTGAGAAACTTCTTCACACGAACGACAGCAACTTGCGTTTTTGGCGTTTCCGCAATGAGGTCCGGCAACGAAGACACCAGCTTGTCGCGCTGTGCTGGATCCAGTGTTTCCTCTTCTTCAATCAACTCGGTTGCCGTCTCAAGAGCGGTTTCTGTCCAAGGATACGGTTTCCCGCAATGTTTGCAGTAAGACGCGCGCTCGTATGACGGTATGCCCAAAACGACACGGCCGCCCCAATCCCATTCCATAATGGGATGATTGCATGAAGGACACCTATCAATCATTTTCGAGCCGCACTTTTCGCAAAATTCATCACCATCAATCCAATGTGCTTCTCTTTCAACATGCCCGTTTTGACAAATGTGTACGCACCAATTCATTTTTACACCTCCTTCCCAGCCTCCATTCTATCACGGCGCGGAGAGGAGGGCAAGGTAAACGCTCGACAGAAAGGAGGGGAGAGTATGGATAAGGAAAGAAATCTTTGGAACGAAGTGGGCAATAAATGTCTGCGGCGTGCGTCGGAGCTGCTGGACAGCGAGACCACCCCAACCGTAGCAACGGCTGAGGTGGTGAAAAGTCTGGTCGAGACGGCGGTCTCGATGGATCTGCTCAATCTTCGATGGGCGATTCAAAACCGATCCGGCGCGGCGGTTTTTCGGGGTCGGCCTTCTTCACCGCCAAAAGCAGAAAATTAAGTTGGGACATGTGTTGAATCAACGTCGCCGGCTGATCGCCTACGTATCCGTGAAAAACAAGCGTGCTCGGATTGGAGTATCCAATGTCCACCACGGACAGCGTAATGCTTTGACCGAATGAAGCTAAACGGAGAGCAATTTCATGATCCTCATCGAGCGTATCTTCAAACTCCTTGATGCGTTCCATGATGACCTCGTAAGAATAGTCGGCCAAGTTGTAATCTCGGATATGTGCGACATGGAATGAATTTAGCGCATTTATCTCCATGCCCTTCAAAGAATCCATTTGATTATCTACTGATTCCATTGCTTCAAGAAATGCGGCGCCTAAACCGTTATCTGGCATATTTTCACCCCCTTCCTTGCCTCGTATTTTATCACGGCCGAGCATGGAGGGCAAGGTGAACGCTCGACAGAAAGGAGGAAGGGGAGTGAAGGAATGCTGCATTATCATGGCGGCGCTCTGCCTATTGGCAGGAATCCTGATAGGAGCCTTTATTCAGCGCGTAGTGATTTGCATAGCGGTAGGGAAACTCAATCCCTCACTTTGCGATAAATGTAAATGGCTGCATACGAATGCACGCTGGATTGAAGCTGACCGTTGGGCCAAGGCAGAGAGAAAGAGCCGCCACAAAAAGTAGCGACTCTCTGCCGAAGGATCATTTGTCTTTTTTCGTCGGCGGTGGCGGTGTGGGGATTCGGTAGGTTGGGGGGTCATTCAACCCGTCGTGCCTTATCTCCATGTCGCGGGGCGGGTGTGGATTCTGTGGATGTTCATTTTGCGGCATAACAATCTTCCTCCTCTGTATTCACATTGAAGTAATACCAAAAGTATTGCGTTGTTTTGACCTTGGCTTTGTTATGAAGCCATTTCCAATCCGGAAAATCAATATCTGCGGCGAAACGATTCGAGACTTTTTGAAAGCGCTCCTTGCATTCGTGAATCTTGTCCTGAATCTCTTCATCCGATGCTTTTGGGGGATCATGCCGACCGGCTTTGTACCAATAATCTTCTAACTCGCCAAACATTTCCTGCTCATCTTGCATGATGTAGATCAAAGCCTGCCGCTGCTTCTCAAACGGAAGTAAAGGCTTGAGTATCTGAAGAATTTGCGAGGTGACCGTAATTACGGCCCAAACCGCTTCATGTTCGGCCCAGAATGACCAAGCGGCGATGCTGGCCGCCGAGGTCAAAAGAAAGAAGCCGGTATATATGTTGCTGATTCGATTAGCCAGCTTTTTGTATTCTCGTTGGAAGCAAATGCTGTGATAGACCGAAACCATGTAGGCAAAAAGCTCATCCCGCAATATGCAACACCGCCTTTTTACAAATCTTACCATATTTTTTAATAAAACTCAATTCAAAAAGATCAATGCACCTTAACAACCACGAAAGGAACCGTACTATGAGAATTCCTCTTTACGGCCGTTTGTCTTCCAGGCTGCGCGAGCTGGGCCTGTCGCAAAGCGATCTGGCTTACGCTCTGGGCCTGTCGCCGACGGCCATAAGCCTGCGGATGTCCGGCAAAATAGCATGGGACATCCGCGAAATGTATCGGGCATTAGAAGTTTGCCGGGCTAAACCGGATGAGCTTCATCTATATTTCCCAGATCCAAACCGAAAGCGAGGTGCTACCGCATGAGCCAAAACACCCGTGACACCATCTGCGCCACCATCGGTCTGGTCATCGTCATTCTGTTGCTGACCACCGTGGCCGCGTTGGATGAGCCGGTCATGCAGGATACACCGCCCGCCGCGCCGCAGGCCGCAGAGGACAAGCTGCCCGGCGAGGATGTGCCCGCTTCCGGCTGCGCGGATCTTACCGCTGAGCCGCTCGGCCTGTTTGAGCTAACGGCCTATTGCCCGTGCGCGGTCTGCTGCGGCAAGAACGACGGCATCACGGCGACCGGCACGGTGGCCACCGAAGGCCGCACCGTTGCGGTCGATCCGAGCGTTATTCCCTACGGCACGACCATCGAGGTCATTTATCCAGATGGCAGCCGTGCCCGGTACGTCGCCGAGGACTGCGGCGGCGCCATCAAAGCCCAGCGCCTGGACGTGTTCTTTGCGGATCATCAGACCGCGCGCGAGTACGGCGTCCGGACGGCCTATCTCTTTCTTGTCCGGGAAGGAGACAGCAATGAATAAGGATTGCAAAGTTTCAATCGAGCGCGATGCAAATGGCAGCCTCAGTGTACTGCTGACCGGGCACAAAGACGACATAAGGATGCTTTGGACTATGCTCAGCGTCAGCGTTGCCAAAGCGACCAAGACCCCGCTTCCTGTGCTGTGCGCGGTCTGTTCCGCCACGGGCCCGGCTATTGAGGATCTGATGGCGAAAGAGAACGGTATCACCGTTGACATGAGCGCCCTCGGCAGATTCGCAAAGGGAGGAGACGTGTCATGAGCAAAAGATCCATAGTGCTGAAAAGCAGGAAGTATTCCGATAAGTGCATTGGAATGGTCCGGCTGACGCCGCAGGCCGAGAAGGTTGTTCGGAGTCTGCGAGAAAAGACAGATCTGTCTATCTGCCAGATCGTGTCTGAGATCATCGTTCAGGCCGAGGACTTCATTGATATCGTCGGCCCCGATGAGAGCTGATCCGCCGCGGAATATCTGTGGCACCTGAATAAACCGCTTCCGCCTTCTGCCGGGCGCGTTCCCGGCGCGCTCGAATAGTCTCCTTCACGGCCGGATTCCGCAGTGTGACCCTCTCCGCTGCGGCGTCCGGCAGAGGGCGGAGAAAAGGAGGCTTTTATGCCCTACTACCGCACCTGCCCCGACTGCGGGGCTCATCTCGACCCATGTGAAACCTGTGACTGTCAAAATGCCGAAAAGGAGGACCCCCAAGATGCTTGAAATCAAAGTCACTGTCAACTGCCCTGAGCTCGCCGAGCTCGCCGACGCCATCCGCGGTCGCTGCGCTGCGCCGGGCGCACCTGCTGCCCCTGCAGCACCTACTGCTCTCACCCCGCCTCCCGCCGCCCCTGTTGTTCCTGTTGTTCCTGTAACGCCTGCCTCTGCTCCCGTCACAACGCCCGCGCCTGTCTCTGCCCCCACAATGCCTGTGCCGACCGACCCTGTCTCCGCTCCTGCCGCCCCGGTTGCGACCCCTGCGCCCACCGCTGCGCCAAGCTATACGTCGGAGCAACTCGCAAAGGTTGGTGCCGATCTCGTGCAGGCTGGCAAGATGCCTCAGCTTCTTGCGCTTCTGGCGCAGTATGGCGTGCAGGCAGTGACACAGCTTCCACCCGAGCAGTATGGGCCGTTCGCCCTTGCACTCCGCGGTCTTGGAGGTAACATCTGATGCCGCCCGCCGAATATCATGCCACGCTCGGCCCTTCGGCCGCAAAGCGTTGGATCAACTGCCCCGCGTCCGTGTCTCTGGGCGCGGGGGTAGAGAAGACCACCAGCAAGTACGCCGAAGCCGGACGCACGGCGCATGAGCTCGCAGAACTCAAAGCCCGCAAGCGCTTCACGCCCATGAATAAGCGTACTTATACCTCGCAGCTCAAAAAGATCCAGGCAGGCGAGTTCTACGCTTCCGAGATGGAGGGCTACACAGATCTCTATGTTGAGGTGCTGGAGCAACACGCGATGTCCTTCGCGGCTCCTCCGTTTATCGCGATAGAGACAGCGGTACCCATCGGAGCTTACACCAGCGAGCTGAAGCCGGACGGCTCACCAGCCACTGGTACAGCCGACTGCATCCAGATCGGCGGAGACACATTGTGGATCACCGACTATAAGAACGGCTCCGGTGTTCCGGTCGACGCAGACCACAATCCGCAGATGCAACTATATGCGCTCGGTGCGCTTCAGCTCTACGCCCCAGTGTACGGAGATATGATCCGAACTGTTCGCATGACCATCGTGCAACCGGCGCTCAAGAGTGTTTCAGACTTTGAGATCGGCCGCGCAGAGCTGGAAGCGTGGGGGCGTGAGGTAGTGATACCTGCTGCAGCACGCGCGACGTCGGCAGACCCCGGCGCACCCTGTCCCGGCGAATGGTGCCGGTTCTGCCCCGTGGAGCATACCTGCCGAGCCCGTGCTGAGAAAAACCTCGCGCTGGAAGCTTTCGGCTTTGCGCAGCCGGCGAATGGGGAACAGGTCGTTGCCGGCGACACCCGCCTTCTGACGGACGCAGAGATCGGCGATATCCTCCGCCGCGGCGCTGACCTTCTCGCCTGGTATAGCGGCCTCAAGGACTACGCGCTGCAGGCCTGTCTCGATGGCAGAGAGATCACCGGCTTTAAGGCTGTCGAGGGGCGCGGCTCCCGTGAGTGGGACGACCTCGATGCTGCATTCCGCGACCTGCAAGCCCGCGGTATCGCCGAAGCGCTGCTGTGGGAGCGAAAGCCTGCTACGGTCGCCGGTCTCGAAAAGGCGATCGGCAAGGCGAGCTTTGCCCAGCTCGCGGGTGACCACGTTCGTAAAGCGCCGGGCAAGCCTACATTGGTCGAGGCGTCGGATAAGCGCCCGTCATACAACGCCGCGCAGATCGCTTTCGGGGTGGTATCGGATGGAATGTGATTTTATCCGTATCCGCATCGACGACTACGCAGCCGACATCAATCTGAGCACGATACACACCTTGCCGCGGAGCAACTTCCGCCGCATCGTCCGAATGCTTGTGGACTCTCGCAACTTAATGCGTGAGGACGTCGATACTCTCGGCGGATATCTGCAGGAAGAAATATCACGCCGAAAGGCAAAATGGGATGAGGCCTCTCGAATCTATGTCAACGAATGGAAACTCATCCCCCGATCGGAGATGCGCAAGAAGAAATACCGTGAAATCTTAGCGCATAACCGCGAGCTGAAATCCGATGTCAAGCGGGCGAAAGCTATGCACGACAAGTACCAAGCGCTGCTGGACATCTTTATCACGATGACCGCAGACTATTTTGAAAGGAAGGCATCATTATGAATAACAAGACCATCACTATCGGTGAAGTCCGCCTTAGCTACTGCAATCTTTTTGTCCCCAAGCTACCCTTTAATAATCCCGCGGGAGAACCGAAGTTCTCCACGACCATTCTCGTTCCAAAAAGCAATCTTCAGGCAAAGGCGGCCATTGACGCAGCGATCAACGCCGCGATTGAAGAAGGTGTAGGCAAGTGCTGGAAGGGCGTTCGCCCCCCTGTTCCTGCGATTTGTGTTCATGACGGCGATGGCGCCCGTCCGAGTGACGGCTCTCCCTTCGGTGAGGAATGCAAGGGCTGCTGGGTGTTCACCGCGAGCTGCAAGCCCGAGCGCGCTCCGTTTGTTGTGGACGGCAACGTGCAGCCGATTATCCAGCAGTCGGAGATCTACTCTGGCGTGTACGGCAACGTCAATGTCTCTTTCTTCGCCTACGAGAACAGCGGCAAGAAGGGAATCGGCTGTGGCCTGAACGGCTTCCAGAAGACCCGCGACGGTGAGCCTCTTGGCAGCTCAATCAGCGCTGCTGAGGCATTTGGCACCGTTACCCCTGCCGCTCCAACGTATCCGCAGCAGGCAGCGCCTGCTTATTCTGGCTATGCACCTCAAACGGTGCCTGCAGCTCCCGCGTATCCGCAGCAGGCAGCTCCAATCCATCCTGTCTACTCGCCTCAGACGGCTGCCCCAACCTATCCCGCACCGCAGCAGTACCCCGTTGATCCCGTCACCGGACAGCCCATGCCGACCGGCATGCCCGTCATGGGTGTCTGATTTGAGGGGGCCATTTGGCCCCCTCCATCAAGGAGGACGCCATGCATCATCTTTCTATTGATATTGAGACTTACAGTCCGGAGCCGATCGCAAAGACCGGACTGTACAAATACGCGCAGCACCCTGACTTCAAGATCCTGCTCTTCGGTTATTCCCTCGACGGGGAGCCACCAATCGTGATCGACATGACGCAGCCGGGCGCTGCGCTTGATTATCAGCTCGTGCAGATGTTGCTCGATCCAAATGTACAGAAGCACGCCTATAACGCTGCCTTTGAATGGTACTGCATCAGTCGGCACTTTAAGGCGGATGACCAATGGACGGCATCCTGGCTTCCACAATGGCGGTGCACGATGCTGCAGGGGCAATACTGCGGATACCCCGCCGGACTGGACACCGTCGGCAAAGCGCTCGGCCTGCCCACAGACAAGCAGAAGCTCACAACCGGCAAAGCGTTGATCAAGTATTTCTGTACGCCCTGTAAGCCGACCAAAGCCAATGGCGGCCGGACGAGAAACCTGCCGCAGCACGATCCAGCGAAGTGGGAGCTGTTCATCGACTACAACCGCCAGGATGTGGTTACAGAAATGGAGGTCGCCCGACGGTTCGCTTCTTTCCCAGTTCCGGATGCGGTGCAGAAGCAGTGGGAGCTCGACCAGCTTATCAATCTGCGCGGCGTCGCTGTGGATCTTCCGTTGGTAGATGGTGCGTTGTGGTGCGGACAGCAGGCCCGTGATGAGGCCATCGCGGAGGCGACACAGATATCCGGCCTCGATAATCCGAATAGTGTTGCACAGCTGACCGAATGGCTGCAGCGCGAGACCGGCGAAGAGCTGGGCGACCTGCGCAAGGATACTGTCAAGGATCTTCTTGACCGCGGGGTATCCAGCGAGGCAGCCACAAGGATGCTTCAGATCCGTCAGGAACTCGGCAAGACTTCTACCAAGAAATATGACGCCATCGAGACCTGCGTGTGCGCAGATGGCCGTGTGCGCGGCCTGTTGGCCTTTTATGGAGCCAACCGTACTGGACGCGAAGCTGGGCGCCTTGTGCAGGTGCAGAACCTCCCGCATGATACAGTCTCACCGGAGGGCCTTGCCCGTGAGCTCGTCAAAGCGCATCAGCTCGACGCCTTGCGTGTGGTCTACGGAAGCGTACCGGTCACGCTTGCGGCGCTGATCCGCACGAGCCTTGTCGCCGGCGAGGGAAAGGTGTTCATTGACGCCGACTTCAGCGCGATCGAAGCCCGTGTGATCGCGTGGCTCGCACAGGAGAGCTGGGTGTTGGATGTCTTTCGAACACACGGCAAGATTTACGAGGCTACGGCGTCGCAGATGTTCGGTGTTCCGATGGACCGCATCAAGAAAGGCAATCCTGAGTACGCCTACCGCGCGAAGGGTAAAGTGGCCACTCTGGCGCTCGGTTATCAGGGTGGCCCCGGTGCGCTGATCAACATGGGCGCACTTCGCAGCGGCCTGACCGAGGAGGAGCTGCCGGACATCGTCAAGCGGTGGCGCAGAGCCAATCCCGCTATCGTGCAATTCTGGTATGAGATCGAACAAGCTGCGCAGGCTGCGGTCGCAACCGGAGCAACGACGCAGGTCGGGCCGGTCACGATCAGCCGCGAGCTCGACATCGTCAACGGGCTTGATTTTATGACTGTACTGCTGCCCGCGGGACGGAAGCTCTACTATGCGCAGCCGCATATCGGCTCTAATCGCTTCGGCTCGGAATCGCTGTGCTACCACGGAATGAATCAGACTACAAAGAAGTGGGCGACTGTAGAGACCTACGGCGGTAAGCTCGTCGAGAACATCACGCAGGCGGTTGCCCGCGACTGCCTTTTCTTCGCTATGGAAAACCTGGAAGCTGCCGGCTATCACATTGTCTTCGATGTGCACGATGAGGTCATTATTGAAGCACCGGATACCGGCAATCATGACGAGCTGCTTGCTGGCGTCGTGCGGATCATGTCACAGCCTATTCCGTGGGCCCCGGGCCTGCCGCTCAATGCAGACGGCTGGGTAGGCGGCTATTACAAGAAGGATTGAGTTATGGAGAAGTGCCGAGACTGGACAACAGAGGAAGATTGTTATATCCGCAACCATTGGAAGTGTCAGAATGACGCTGAAATGGCTGCAGCGCTTAATCGATCTGAAACCGCTACCAGCGCCAGGCGCAAGGAACTCCATTGCTCCAAGCGGAGACCGTGGACGCAAGAAGAGACCGAATACCTGCAGGAAAAGTGGGGGGCTGTATCGGTTCCGGATATCGCAAAGAACCTGAACCGCACAAAATATGCGATTGTCGTTAGAGCACAGAGACTTGGGCTCGGCGCACTGCTTGAAGCGGGCGATTATGTGACTCTCAATCAGGTGCTTCTGGCGCTGACTAACGGATCCAAGACGTACAGCTATAAGATGCAGAGTTGGGTAAAAAACCGAGGCCTCCCCATACATACCAAGCGCGTCAATAAGTGCGTCTGGCGCGTGGTCTATCTCGAAGAGTTTTGGACGTGGGCAGAGCAGCACCGCAGCTTCATCGACTTCTCAAAAATGGAGCCGCTGGCTCTCGGCAAAGAGCCTGCATGGGTTGCCGATCAGCGTCGCAAGGACTATCGGGCCTTCTCGCTGCAGCGTAAGGACCCGTGGACGTCAGCAGAGGACGATCGCTTAAAGAGACTCCTGCAGCAGCACAAATACGGCTATGCTGAGCTCGCTGAGATCCTCAAGCGCTCAGAGGGGGCAATCGCTCGCCGGTGTCGGGATCTCGGCCTGAAAGAGCGGCCGGTACGAGCGGACAACCACAGCAAGGAAAGCACGTGGGCTGATGCGGATTATCAGGCTGTTGCTGAAGGTATCCGACACGGGGATAGCTACCCACTTATTGGCAGAGCTGTAGGCAGATCTGAAAAAGCAGTTCGCGGGAAAGTCTACTTCACCTATTTGACTGAAGATGCTGATAAAGTCCGCACCATGATGCAGGACGGGCCGTGGGGATTTGGAGCTCCAGAGCCGACTGTGAGGCAGGGATTCAGTCTGTCAAGAACACGGACCGAAGTACGCAGGAATCTTTCGATATTAGATGCTCTGCTTCGGAAACGTATCAATGACCTCGGCTACGATCCATACTGGCAGCGCTTCATGTGCACAAACTGGAACGCGATCAACGGCTGCACCGCAGGCTGCACGGACTGCGACAGCTGTACAGAATTCAGACGCATCAAGCCCCAGTATTGCGCCCGCTGCGGCGCAACCTTCTATGAATGCGCAGAAAATCGTTTCTGTATGCCCTGCAGAAAAGCAAGAAGAAACCAGGCGGCGCGGCGCTGGTACCGCGAGAACGCCCGTTAAGGAGAAGAACATCATGAAAAAGACGGTTGAAATGACCTATTGTGACCGCTGCAGCACGGCGATCGCTCCGGATGTGCTTGAGAGCTACGAGGGCTTCGATCTTTGCCGCCCGTGTGCAACAGAGCTTCGCCGACGTATCTGCGTTTTCGTGAGCGAACTGAAGGCACCGGAGCAGCCGGAAGTGGAAACCTCGACCGAGCCGGTCAAGCCCCCTTCGGCGGAGGTGATACCGGCACCTGAGCCGGAGCCTTCGCCTCAGCGCGAACCCGAGCAGGTGGAGTACGGCGGCTTTCTGCATCTCAAGTGCTCCGGCTGCGGTGCTACCAAGACCTTCTGCGCGAAGAAGCCCATGAGCGTGTACCACTGCTACGACTGCGGCACGGATACAGCTCTCGCGAACAACATGACGCCAGTGTATGCCAACTGTGAGTGTGGAAAGAGATCACGGTATATGACCAATGTGACCGAATGGGGCTTCGATCTTACCTGCGTGGTCTGCGGTGCGCCGGTAGCCGTTGAGTACCGACCCGGCATCAACCAGTACCAAACCTGCGGCAAGGCGTTTGTGAAGTCGCGTAAGCGGAAGAAGTAAGGTGCAATGCGATAAATTGTCAACAGTGCCGCTTTATAAAGCGGCAGAAAACGGCGCATCAAAGCTATGCAGACGTGCTGACACAGCAGCGCAAGGTACACGAGGCGGTAGAAGTTGGCACCGCGAGAACGCTCAAAAAAAAGATACCCCGCACAAGGCGAGGTATCAAGCCAAGAGCCATAGTTATTTTTGCTTGCTGCGTGCTTCGAGTTCTTTCTGCTCTTCTCTGACGCATTTAGGGCAGGCGGGATTCCCATTATCAAGTGTTTCATACTCAGACGCAGGGAACATTTTGCCGCAAACAGGGCACTGCATCAATTCATCCATGGTAATGCCTCCTCGTGTTTTTTGTTCTAATAATTATAATTCTTTTTTTTGAAACGTGTAAAGGAAAAATTGAAATGCGAGTAATCTACAAAGCACCAGGTAGCAAGCCGGAAATTCGTGATATACCAAATACCCTTGAGGAACTACAGGCCAGCGTTGGCGGCTATATAGAGTCGTACACATTCGCCACAGACGCTGCCGTCATCTGCAACGAGGAAGGCCGCTTGAGGGGGCTGCCATATAACTGCCGTTTCCTTGGTGTCGATTTCGTCGGTCCGATTCTCATTGTCGGCATCGATGGTGATGAGTTTGCGGATCTCGATCCAGAGACCATGGGGCTTTTGATGAGGGGACTTCTGATGAGCGAAAATCCGGAAATCATGCGTGTATGCTCCCGATGTGGGAGGGTTAAAGAGGTCTGCTGTTTGGTCGACGGCGAGCCGTGGTGCGAGGAGTGCTTTGAGAAGGCGATGGAGGCGACGCAATGAGCTTGCTGTTGCTGCTGGGGGCCATCAATATGCTTGAGAACGGGATAAGCCCCGAAACAGAATACCTGATCGTGTGGGCGCTGTTCGCAATAGCTGACGCGGCGTGGATAAGAGGAGGAAAATAAGATGCCCGAATATATTGAGCGCGAAGCGATCCTGAATGATATCTCCGCCGCCATGAAGCGCGGCGGCGCGGAGGAGGTGGAGGGATGAGAAAGGAAAGCCCATGCGATGCCTGCCTGTGTAACTACTGCAGGTGGCGCGGAACAGATAACTGCCTGCGCTGCGAGAATGGTTCTTGCCTCAAATGCGGAGATCTTCGCAGGCAAAAAAAGCCGATCTATGAGTGCAGCGGATACTGCGCGAGAGGGGCGCGTCTATGATCGGCACGGATTGTACCATCACCCGCGAGGAAGCCGAGAGCGAGATTTCTGTCGACTTAGATTCCTTTGAACAGGAGGGGTAACCTAAATGAAACGTAAACGTATGATCAAACTGCTGATGAGCGTCGGTTTTGACCGGAACAACGCAGCGAAAGCTGCAAACTTCTGTGACGGAAGCACTTCGCACGATGAGCTGTATCACGAGCTATGCGTGAGAATTGCTCGGACCCTGCAAGAGTATTGCGGTGTCGACATCCTCCACGGTGACGTGACCGGCACGGTTGCGGGCATGATTGGGGGCGTCGATGCGGCAGGGAGCGCATATGGAAGATTATAGCGATATCTGCTACGAGTGCATCGGCTATGGCGATGACTTTTTCACTAATGATGAAGGCGAGTTAGAGCCGTATTGCCCGCATTGCTGGGTGACGGCTATGGAGAAAGACGGCGATGACTAATTTCACCTGCTTGAACTGCGAGAAGCGGCACCCAAGCTGCCATTCGACCTGCGAGAAGTACCAAGCTGAATGTCGGGCGAATGAGCTCGCGAAGGCCGAGGTAGCCAAGCGCCGCAAGATCCTGCACGATGTGCGCTCGGCAAAGCCTTGGAACAGATAGATTAACCACCTGAGAGGGAGCAAGCATGATCTACGATAGAAGAATTACGATCTCCTGCGGCACGAGCCGCAGAGCGGTCAACTGGGCGTCGCAGACGATTATGATTTCGGAGCTGTACGCTAAGCTCGCCCATCCGCAGCGGAGTACTGAATCGCTCGCGGCCTACATGGCGATGCCGAAGGCGCAGCAGGACGATCTGAAGGATGTCGGTGGCTTTGTAGGCGGCCAACTTGCTGGAGGACGCCGCAAGGCCAGTGCTGTGTTGGGGCGCGACCTTATCACGCTGGACCTCGACCACGTCGCGCCCGGCGGCGCCCCCGCGCTCCTTCAGCGTATCGGCTCCCTCGGATGCAACTACTGCGTGTATTCTACACGCAAGCACTCTTCGGCTGCGCCGCGCCTTCGTGTGTTGCTGCCGCTGGATCGCACCGTAGCAGCGGACGAGTACGAGGCGATCGCCCGCAAGGTGGCAGAGATGATCTGCATCGACGCCGCTGATCCATCCACCTTCGAGGCTTCGCGCTTGATGTACTATCCAAGCTGCTGCGCCGACAGCGAATACGTCTATACATACGAAGATCTGCCGCTGCTCTCTGCCGACGGTATGCTTGCACTCTACACCGACTGGCACGACATGACGAGCTGGCCGCAGGTGCCGGGTGCAACGAAGACCCCGCAGCGCCTCGCAGCAAAGCAGGAGGATCCGGAGACCAAGTCCGGTATCGTGGGCGCATTCTGCCGCACCTATGATGTGCGCCGTGCGCTGGAGGTGTTCCTGCCCGGTGTCTATGATGCCGTAGACGGCATGGACGACCGTCTCACCTTTACCGGCGGCTCTACGACCGGTGGCGCTCTGATCTACGATGACGGCAAGTATCTGTTCTCGCACCATGCGACGGACCCCTGCAGCGGCAAGCTCGTCAACGCCTTTGACCTCGTGCGTCTGCACAAGTTCAGCGACCTCGATGACGAGGCGCTGCCGGGCACGCCGACCAATCGGCTGCCATCCTACGAGGCTATGCAGCGGCTCGCTGCCGATGACGCCGGTGTCAAGTCTACGATGGCCCGTGAGAAGGCGGCACAGATCGCCGAGGCTTTCGGCGGTACCGCAGCAAACAGCGCGGACGTGGAGTGGCAGACACGCCTGACTACGCACTCGAAGACAGGCCTGCCGCTCCCCACGATCGATAATATATGGCTGATCCTCGAAAATGACCCGCAGCTGAAGGACAAGTTCGCTCTGAATCAGTTTGCCGGCCGCGGTGAGGTGCTCGGTCCTCTGCCGTGGGATAGGGGGACTTCACGCCGACCGTGGAGCGACAACGACAACGCCGGTCTGTACTGGTATATGGAGCGATTCTATGGCATCACAGGCAACGGGAAGATAGACAGCGCCCTCTCATTGCACTCAACGCGGCACGCCTTCAACGACGTTGTGAGCTACCTCGGCGGGCTGCAATGGGACGGTACGCCGCGTCTTGAGACGATGCTCATCGACTATCTCGGCGCGGAGGATACACCCTATATCCGTGCCGTTACCCGCAAGGCATTCACGGCCGCTGTGGCACGCGCTATGACGCCCGGCTCGAAGTATGACCAGATGCTTATTATTGGCGGGCCGCAGGGCATCGGAAAGAGCACGCTGCTCTTTAAGCTGTCCCGCGGTTGGTACAACGACAGCATCCGCACTTTCGAGGGCAAGGAAGCATCAGAGCTGCTGCAGGGAGTGTGGCTTGTCGAGATCGCAGAGCTGCAGGCATTCCGCGCGAGTGACACGAGCCGCATCAAGCAGTTTGTGAGTCAGCAGGCAGACCGTTTTCGTGCAGCTTATGGCCGCCATGTCAAAGAGATGCCGCGGCGTTGCGTTTTTTTCGGCACGACCAATAGCTCGACCTATCTGCGGGACTATACCGGCGGGCCCCGCTTCTGGCCCGTCGATGCAGGGGTACAGCCGGCAAAGAAGAGCGTCTTCCGCGAGCTCGACGGAGAGGTCGACCAGCTGTGGGCCGAGGCCGTTGCGTATTGGCGTATCGGGGAGCCGCTGTATCTGACCGGTGCTCTGGCCGACGCCGCGGCGGAAGAGCAGGAGAGCCACCGCGAGGTGTCACCGCGCGAAGGCGCGATCGCAGAGTTCCTGTGTCGACAGGTGCCGGCGGACTGGTCAAAATGGCCGCAGCAGCGCCGCATGATATTCTGGAACGGCGGCACGGTGGGTGAAACGGTCTCTTTGGTTGGCCGAGACCGTATATGCGTGCAGGAGGTCTGGTGCGAAGCTTTGGGCGGCGATCTGAAGCTGATGAAGTACAGCGACGCGCAGGAGATCAACGAGATCATTGCACGAACGCCGGGCTGGAAGAAGGAAAAGAAGGCGATGCGATTTGGCCCGTATGGACCACAAAAAGGGTTCACAAAAGTGTAACTTTCAAAGGTTACAAAGCTGTTTTGAAAGTTACAAAAGGTTACACTGAAAGTTACACAAAAAATCCTTATGTATCAAGGCTTTGAGGGCATTTTGTAACTTTGTAACCTTGTAACTTTCGAGTAGAAGTTTTGTTGAATTAGAGAGTTTAGAGGGGGTATTTCCTCTCTAATCCGCCTAAATGCGTTACGTTACACATGCATGTGCATGTGTGTGCGCGCTGCGCGCGCGTAAGAAAGGAGCAGGCATGGAAGCAAGTGAATGGCTGCAGGGCTATCTGAAGGACGGGCCCAAGGAGGCATCGGAGATCCGTGAGGCTGCGAGGAGAGAAGGCTACACACGCCTTCAGTTGAGGGAAGCAAAGGCGCTATGCGTCGTTCGTGTGACAAACGGTCGGAGCGACTCAAGCAAGAAGCGAGGAGCAACGGACCGCTGGTATTGGCAGCTAACGGAGGAATCGGCATGAAGGAGAGCCAGATCGAGGCCAAGCTTGGGAAGATGGTCCGGGCAAAGGGCGGCCTTTACTACAAGTTCGTTTCGCCGGGCAATCCTGGCGTGCCGGACCGTATCGTGATTACCGCGGACGGCCGGTGCATCTTTGTCGAGCTGAAGACAGAGATCGGCCGATTGTCCGCGCTGCAGAAATGGCAGCGTGAGGAACTGCGCCGCCGAGGGGCCGACGTTCGAGTGCTGAAAGGCATGGCAGATGTTGAGGAATTTGCGAGGGAGGTTCTGGCCTATGCAGTTTGCCCCGCATAACTACCAACGGTATTGCATCGAGCGAATGGTGACGGAACCGAGGCTTGGGCTCTTTCAGGATATGGGCCTCGGCAAAACGGTTGAGACGCTGACCGCGATCAACGACCTTCGGTATAACCGTTGGCAGGTCTCCCGTGTGCTGGTTGTGGCGCCGAAAAAGGTCGCAGAGGCAACGTGGCAAAACGAAGCCGCGCGATGGGATCACCTGAAGCATCTGCGGATCATCTCCGTTCTCGGTACAGAGAAGCAGCGCACAAAGGCACTGTATACGCCAGGTGATATCTGGGTGATCAACCGAGAGAACATCCCATGGCTCGTTGACCACTATCAGCAGAACTGGCCCTTCGACATGGTCGTGCTGGATGAGAGCAGCAGCTTCAAAAATCCGCAGTCACAGCGCTTCAAAAAGCTGAGACTTGTGCTGAGGTTCATCAAGCGTGTGGTGCTGCTGACCGGCACGCCGGCGCCAAACGGATTGGAAGATCTGTGGGCGCAGATATATCTGCTGGACGAAGGCCAGCGCCTCGGCCGGACTATTACGAGCTACCGTGAGCAGTTCTTTACGCAGGATTACGCGCATCCCGGACAGGCCTACCGGACCTATTCACCGCGCACCGGAGCGGACACAGCTATCCAGAATGCTATTTCCGATATCTGCGTCAGCATGAAGGCCGAGGATTATCTTGACCTTCCGGACTATATCGAGGATATCGTGCCGGTCGTGCTGGACGGCGCGGCAAAGAAGGCATATGAGAAGCTGGAACGCGAGATGCTGTTGACGGTGGATCAGGAGACGGTCACAGCCGGCAGCGCGGCGGTGCTGAATGGGAAGCTGCTGCAGCTCTGCGGCGGCGCTCTGTACAACAACGAGGGCGGTGTCCTTGATGTCCATCGGTGTAAGATGGACGCTTTCATGGAAGTGATCGAGCAGCTGCACGGTGAGCACGCGCTGGTGTTTTACTGGTTCCAGCATGAGCGGGATCGCATTCTGCAGGCGCTGAGCAAAAGCGGACTGCGCGTGCGCGTCTATCACGGCGCCGAAGATGAGAATGTGTGGAACGCTGGGCAGGTTGATGTACTGCTTGCGCAGCCGATGAGCTGCGGATACGGCCTCAATCTGCAGCGCGGCGGCCACCACGCGATATGGTACACGCTGCCGAATTGGGCGCTGGAGATTTACCAGCAATCCAACTGCCGCCTTTATCGGCAGGGGCAGACTAAGCCGGTGATCTCCCATATCCTGCTTGTGCAGGGCGGAATGGACGTCGATGTGATGGCGGCTTTGGAGGGAAAGACTGACGTGCAGGATAGCCTGCTGGCGGCGCTGAAGGCGAGAATCCGAAGGTATCAGGCGGTCGGCTGACACCCGGCAGACGAGTACCCAAAAACGGCCTATTTTTCGGCTTGAGGCGCTGCACATGACCTGCCGGGTGTAAAAGCCAGTAATATCAAGGCTTTGAGGGGCAAAAAATCGGCAAATTTTTGTGCATCGTCTGACTACTATGCCCACCCATCAGATGGGCGTCAAAATTCGAGCGCACCGGCAGCGGCGCGAGAGGGTTTTGACGCCTCGCAGGAAGGGGAAAACGCAACTTTTTTAGGCCCTTGCGTATATCCAATTTTAGGGGCTTTTTGCGGGGCAAAAATGGGATACTCCGCAACGCCCATCAAACCGCTGAGAATACTGCGTTTTTTCATTCCGGCGCGCACCGTTTTTTACCCAAGCTATAGACACCTACGGTAAAAAAACGTTCTGAGGCCAAAACAAATTCACAACTTTTGAGGGAAAGGGAAAATATCAAAATGATGCTTGAAGTGATGCAATACTCGGCGGCCGCGTTATGGATCATTGCCGCGCTGTTGTGGGTCCGCAACCAGATCCGCATTAAGAAGGCTATCACAGAACTGAACCGGGAAGTAACGAGATTGAAGGAGAGCGAAAATGAGCAGTCAATCGCCAGAGAGATACTTTCCGCAAAAATTGCAGTCAATGAGAGAACGGCGTCGCCTCTCACGGCAGATGCTGGCGGATCTGTGCGGCCTGACCAGAAGTGCGATAGCGAGGTATGAGCGCGGGGAAAGATTCCCGACGATAGAAAACCTTATCGTGCTTGCGGACTTCTTCGACACGTCCATCGACAACCTTATCGGACGAAAATAATTTTTTAGGGTGTTACCAGACTGGCGACATCGGGCTCAAAAGCAGTGTTATGCTGAGTATAGGGGAGCGGTTTTTCTCCACGGCTCACTGCGAAATGACAGATGGACGCGGTGGGTGGCCGAGGAGCTCTCTGGGGGAAGAGCTTCTCGGCCTTTTCTTTACGAAAGGGCGGTCTGCCATGACGCTATACCAGATGTCGGCTATGTACCGACATGATGCAGAGATCTTTCGCAAGCGAATCAATGAGCTTCGGGCTCGAACGAGGGAGAGCAAAGACCCAGTAGAGATTCGTGAGCTGAAGGAGCGGATCGTGGATCTGCAAACGATGCGGCGGCAGTCAAAGGAACTGGAAATGTTGACGCGCCGCTACTACGAGCGCTGGTATCACCGAGATGTGCGCTATACCCTTAACGCCAAGTAAGTGATGCTGAGATCATGTCCATATTGCGGCGGGTCGCATCCTGTCGGATATGTTTGCCCCAAGAAGCCGAGATACGACCGACCGAGGCAGAGTCAGGCGGATAAATTCCGTAGGAGCTATGTGTGGAAGACAAAGCAGGCTGCGATATTGCAGCGTGATTTCCACCTGTGCCGGATCTGCAACGACGGCAAATATGGCCGCTATGACGGTAGACTTTATTCGGCCGTTCGCGTGAGACTGTCGGTGCATCACATCGAGCCGTTGGTCGAGCGCTTTGATCGCAGGCTGGATGATGAAAACCTTATTACTGCGTGTCCTTGGCACCACAAGATGGCTGACGACGGCGAGATACCGCGCGATTACCTGCACGAGCTTGCTGTGACATCCCCCCGGTGGGGCCCGACCTGACGAGGAGGCCTTCGTCTCGACCGAACAGCAGTCCTCGGGGCACACCACTTTCCTGCAACGAAATTCCAAGAGAGGAGACAGCGATGCCAAAAGCGAAGAGTGCGGCCGTGAAAAGCGGCCACCAGACCAAAGCTGAGAAGGCTGCCCGCCTTGATGCGGAGGAGCAGCTGCGCGGCGACGCCGTGGATACGCTGGAGCCTCCTGAATATCTCAACGACCGGCAGCGGCAGATATTCCGCGAAGTCTTCGCCCTGCTGAAGCCGACGAAGATCCTCAACGCCGGCGACGTCTATATGCTCACGAACCTCGCCATCAGCATCGAGCGCAAGGAGTGCATGGACGACATGATCAACAGCAAGCCGGAGCTGATGGCGAGCGCCAATTTCATGGCCAGCCGTGAGCGCTACGAAAAGAGCTATCTGCGCTGCTGCGCGGAGCTGTGCCTTTCTCCCGCGGCACGGGCCAAGATGGGTCTGATGGCGGCGCAGGGAAAAGCCGACGCCGATGATCCGCTCGCAACTGCCATGAACGGGGGCGCCGATAAGTGATCAAAGCACACCCGGCCTACCGGTATGCGCAGAAGGTGCTCAAAGGCGAGGTGAAGGCCCCGAAATATGTGATCTTGCAATGCGCCGAGTTTATCCAGGTCGCCAACGGCAAGAGTCGGAAGTACATCATCGACGAAGATAAGCTCGATCAGATTATGCGCCTGCTGAGGCTGTTGGTGATGCCGAAGGGCCTGAAAGCCTATCAGACGGTGGCGGAGGCGCTCGCCGGCTTCCAATGGCTGTTCATCGTGGCGGTGCTCTGTACCGTGTACCGCAGCAACCGCGCAAAGCGCCGGTATCAGACGGCCATCTTGGAAATCTGCCGAAAGAACGGCAAGACCTTCCTTGTGGCGGTGCTGTTTATCCTTCTGCTTCTCACAGAGCCGAAGTTTTCCAAGTTCTATTCCGTTGCGCCGGATGGTTCGCTTTCCCGTGAGGTAAAAACAGCCATCGAAGAGATCATCCGCAGCTCGCCGGCGCTGATGGGGAAGCTGAAGGGCAAAGACAAGTTCAAGATCCTGCGCGATTCTATCGTCTGCAACGTGCAGGAAAATACATATTTTCCGCTTAATTACTCGACGAGCCGCCTTGACGGTAAGCTTCCGAGCGTGTTCCTTGCCGACGAGGTTGGCGCGCTGCCGAATGCATACGCGCTGGAGGCTATGCGCTCCGGTCAGCTGACGATCCTCAACAAGCTCGGCTGCGTGATCTCCACGAAGTATCCGAAGACCAAGAATCCCTTTGAGGATGAGATCGGCTATGCCAAAAAGATCCTCGACAGCATCATTGACGACGAGACGGTCTTCGCGCTGCTCTATGAGCCGGACGATCCGACGAACTGGATGAGCGACGATCTGATCCTGATGCACGGAAATCCTCTTGCTCTGGAAGTACCGGAGATCATGGAGGACCTGAAGCAGAAGCGCCAAGCTGCCATCGAGGTCGAGGGCCGGCGCGAAAACTTCCTCTGCAAGCATTGCAATATCATCTACCAAGGCATCGGTACGGAGACGTATATCCCTGTGGCGGATGTGCAGGCCTGCAAGGTCGAGCACATCGACTGGACCGGCCGCGAGGTCTATCTTGGCGTCGACCTGTCCATGACGAACGACAACACCTCTGTTGCGATGGCAGCCTATGACGAGGAAAGTGAAAAAATCCTCGCTGATGTCGTCGCATTCGTCCCGGAAGGGCGTATCGAGGAGAAGAGCCGCGCTGAAAAAATCGATTACCGGCAGTTTATCCGCGCTATGAAGTGTATTGCCTGCGGCGACCGGACGATCGACTACGCCGTGGTCGAGGATTTCGTCTTTAACATCGAGGCGAAATACGGCGTCACGGTCATGGGGCTCGGTTTCGACCGTATGAATTGCCTCTCTTCTGCCCAGAAATGGGAAAACGGCCGTGAAGCAAACGAATTTCACCCGGCGAGCGCCGGTTATACGGTGTGCGAGGTGAAGCAGCACTCCAGCGTGCTGCATCCGGCGACGAAATGGCTCTCGGAGATGATCACGGACGGTAAATTTGCCTATGAGGCCAACGATCTGCTGGAGATCAACTTTGAAAATGCCCGCTGCACCTTCGATACCAACCTCAACCGGTATGTGAACAAAAAGCGCTCGGCGGGAAAGGTGGACATGGTGGTGGCGCTGATCAACGCCGTCCACATGCTGCAGCAGAATGCGCTCTTCGGAGAGGCTCTTGAGTGGGGCGCGATCGTGATTTGATGAAGTACGAGGTGACAAAATGAGGCTTTTCGGCCGAACAATCGAGATCCGCAGCGAGCAGGCATTCGATGATAAGAATCTGGACATCTCGCTGCGGGCCGCTCTGGGCGGCAGCGCCGTGACGGTAGCGAGCATTTTGAATATTCCGGCGGTCAGCGGCAGCGTCAATTTTGTCGCGGGGACGATCGCTTCGCTGCCGATCCGGCTTTACCGCACGGAAGGTGGGAAATCGACGGAAGTGACCGACGATTACCGTCTGGGGCTGCTCAATCAGGAGACGGGAGATCTTCTTGATGCCTTTTCCTGGAAATGCACGCTAATCCGCGACTATCTGCTTGCAGGGAATGGCTACACCTACGTCGCATGGGTCAAAAACCGGATCGAGGGGCTGTTCTATGTCGATCCGATCCAGGTCGGCATCGAGGTCGGCACCGATCCGATCTTCAAGTCAGCGCATTTCCTGATCGGCGGCGGGCAGTACCGTGCGTATGAGATATTCCGGCTGTTGCGCAACACGAAGGACGGCGCGACCGGCACCGGTCTCGTCACAGAAAATCCGATGCAGCTGGAGCTGATGCTCAATGCGCTGAAGTATGAGAACCGCATGGTGCGCACCGGCGCGAAGAAAGGCTTTCTGAAGGCCGCTTCGGGAAGAAAGCTGACGCAGAGCGCGGTCGATGAGCTTCGGAAGGGTTGGAGGATGCTTTACAGCAGCGACAGCGATGAGACCGTCGCCGTGCTCAACGACGGCATTGAGTTTCAGGATGCCGGCCAGACGGCGGTGGACAGCCAGCTCAACGAGAACAAAAACACCAACGCTCGTGAGATCTATCACCTCTTCGGCATCGCGCCGTCTATCTTTGAGGGCGGCGCGTCGGCTGAAGATCTGAAGAACACCGTGCGCTTCGCGATCAAGCCGGTCGTGATAGCGCTGCAGACGGCGCTCAATCGTTTCTGCCTGCTGGAGAACGAGAAGGGCGCGCTTGCCTTTGAGATTGACATGGACGCCCTCGATGGAACGGATATGCTTGCGCGCTATCAGGCCTACGAGATCGCTGTCCGAAACGGCTGGCTGCAGCTCGATGAGGTGCGCTATGACGAAGGCCGCAATCCGCTGGGGCTTAAATTTATCCGCCTTGGCTTGGATACCGTGATCTACGATCCCGATACCAAGATGATCTATACACCGAACACCAAGGAATGGGCCAGTATCGAGAAAGGAGGGAAGCAATTTGCAGGTAGAAATCAGAGCTGACAAAGCAGGAAAAAAGAGCGTGTGCGTAAGCGGCTATGTCAATGTCGTCGAGCGCGAATCGCGCGTACTGCATGACCGCAGCGGCCCGTATATCGAAAAGATCGCGGCGGGCGCTTTTGCCAAAGCCATTGCGGCCGGAGGCCCGATCGAACTGCGGTTCAATCACAGGACGATCCTCGGCTCCACAGAGGACAAGTCCGTTGAGCTGCGCGAGGACAACATTGGTCTGCGCGCGGTCGCGCCGTCAGTCACAGACCCGGCAGTCGTTGCGGCGGCCGAGAAGCAGGAGCTGCGCGGCTGGTCCTTCGGCTTCGTCAAGAAGCAGGATAGCTGGAGCACGGATGACAACGGTATGCGCCACCGCACGCTCCATGAGCTCGAATTGCGAGAGGTCTCCATTCTCGATAAGACACCCGCGTACATTGCCACGAGCATCGAAACACGCGGTGAGGATGAGATCCTCGTGGAGTACCGCGTCGACGTAATGGTCGGCGATGAGGGCGTCGATTACGCCAGACAGACCGAGCGCAAGGTCGAAGAAGAGACCCACACCATCACCGGAAGTGACGAATCCATGATGTTCGTCGCCTCTAAAACCGTAGAAATCTACAAGATGAAAAGGAGAATGAGAGAATGATCCCTATCAACGTCAAGAAGTATAAAGAGCGCCAGACGGAGCTGATCACCAAGCTGGAAGGCATGGTGCAGACCTGCCAGACCGAGACCCGCTCGTTCAACGAGGCCGAGCAGGGCGAGTATGCTTCCATCATGCAGGAACTGCGTTCCATCGAGGATACCCTCGGGGCCGCGGGCGTCGTGGAAGCTTCTCAGAAGAAGGTCGACAAGCCTGCCGGCGGCACGGAGCAGCGTTCTCAGGAGGAAGTGGAGACCCGCGCATTTGAGTGCTATATCCGCGGCATTGCGCCCGATGTGGAGACCCGTGCGGCGGTCAACATGACCACCGGCGACAACGGCGCCGTGATCCCCACGAGCATCGCCAATAAGATCATCGAGAAGGTCATCGAGATCTCCCCGCTGTTTTCCATGGCGACCCGTTACAATGTCGGCGGCACGCTCAACATCCCCAAGTATGACGAAAGCACGCAGAAGATCACGATGGCCTATGCTACCGAGTTCTCTGCGCTGACGAGCACCGCCGGCAAGACCACCAGCATCTCCCTGTCCGGCTTCCTCGCCGGTGCGCTGTCCAAGGTGTCCATCTCCCTCGTCAACAACTCCAAGTTCGACATTGTTTCCTTTGTCATCCGCAAGATGGCCGAGGCCGCTGCGGACTGGATCGAGAACGAGCTAATCAACGGCACCACGAACAAGATCGAGGGCCTTTCTTCGGCAAGCGCGGCCGTCACGACCGCTGCGTCTACCGCGATCACCTCCGACGAGCTGATCGACCTGCAGGACAGCATCCCCGATAAGCTGCAGGATGGCTGCATTTGGCTGATGACGCGCAAGACCCGCAGCGCGATCCGCAAGCTCAAGGACGGCGATGGCAATTACCTTCTGCAGAAGGACTTTACCTCTAAGTGGGGCTATACGCTGCTCGGTAAGCCCGTCTACACCTCCAAGAATATGCCGGAGATCGCTGCCGGCAAGAAGCCGGTTTTCTATCTCGACCCGAAGGGCCTCGCCGTCAAGGTCACGGAGAACCCCTCTGTGCAGGTCCTGCGTGAGAAGTTCGCAGACGAGCACGCGATCGGCGTGATCTGCTGGCTCGAGATGGATGCCAAGATCGAGAACGACCAGATGGTCGCGGCGCTGGCAATGAAGGCCGGCGGCTGAGAAAGGAGCAGGTGTTCATGAAGTATAAAGCAACGGTCAGTTTTGCCGGCGAGATCACGATGGGCCGCGGCGAGGTGCGCGATGTCAGCGATGACATCGCCGCCCCTCTTGTCGCAGACGGATACCTTGAGCCGGAGAAGGAAGCCGGCGGTCAGGCTGATCCGCCCGACAGACAGGAGGAGCTTGAGAGCCTGACCAAGGATGTGCTGAGCCAGAAGGCGGAGGAGCTGGGCGTTGATGTAAAGTCCAACTGGAACAAGGCGGACATCATCAATGCGATCCTCGAAGCCGAGAGCGCTGGTTCAGATACTTGAGGAGGGCGCGATGCTGTGCATTCCTAATGTCACGGCGGAAGAGACCGCCGTATTTGCAAGGCTGTGTCTGGATGAGGACGAATATGTGGGCCTGCCGGCGAGTGACCGCGATTTGTGCCGGTCGGCGCTGTCTGCGGCCATCGGTTTTGTAAAGCGCTATACGGGCATCAAGCTTGATGAGACCGCGGCGCAGAAGCAGGGCACCGGTTATGAAGTGGCCGCCGAGCTGGGGTATGCCATAAAGACGGTTGCAGCTGAGATGATCGACAACCGCCAGGTCACGATGCAGTACACCGGCCGCAATCCGACCGTCATGCAGATCCTCGATATGCACAGCGTGAATCTGCTCCCGAGCGTGGAGGAATAGAATGCGATACGGAACGAACACCAATCTCTCGTCGCTCCTCGACCAGAAGGTGGATATTCTCCAGCTCATGCACGATGAGGACAGCGCCGCCTATGCATGGACGATCCGCAGGACCTGCCCGGCGTATGTGGAGACAGATATCCGCGACAATCTGTTTTCGGCGGCCGGTACGAGAGCGCGCGGTGCAAAGCTCACCATTCGCACGGACAGCAGGCTCACGCTGCATGAAGCTATGCGCTGGAACGGCAAATTCCTGTTCTTGACGTCGATCGAGCTTTCCGAGCAGCGTGACCGGCAGGAGCTTCAAGCCGCGGTGTGCGAGAGCGTGACGCTGACAGCAAAGCCGCAGGACCGCACCGGGCGCGATGCGCTCAACCGCCCGACGGCGGTCGAGGTTCCGGGCTTTACCTTCCCGGGCGTGCTGACGGAGAAGTATTTCCGAAACGACGCCGAGGATGTGTACCGTGCAGAGCTGCAGCAGCGCGTACTGGTCACGCCGAAGGTCATCGTGCTGCGCGCCGGCGACCTCGTACAGCAGGATACAGAGCCCCCTTATACTGTGCGGCAGGTGCTCGACCTCGATCCATACAAGAATGAGTATGTGATCGAACGCAGGTGGGACGCCTGATGCAGAGTGTTGAGATCCGCGGCCTTGATGAGACCGTGAAGAAGCTGGAGGGTTTTCCGGATGCTGTCAAGGCGGCAAAGGCGGCGTTTTTTGAAGAGGCCGGAGAAGTGATGCTGGCCGCGGTGCAGCGCCGCATCGGCGGCACCGGCCGCGTAGCCGGCGTTCAGGAGCGGTACATCGGCTCCGGGAAAGGCTATGCGGCAGTCCGCGCGAAGGCACGAACGGAGCTGAGCGGGTATGCTGCCGGTTATATCACGAACGCGCTCGAGGGCGGTCACCTGACCAAGGGCGGCAAGAGCCGTGTCCCGGGCAAGTATATGTATCAGATGACCGCTGCGTCCGAGCTTGTGAAGCTGCAGGAGGACGGCGCACGGGAGATCGAGAAAAAGGCTGCGGCTTATTTGGAGGGCGAAGGATGAAGACGATGGACATCGTGGATGCGATCAATGCCCGGCTCACGGAGAAGTGGCCGGCGCGGACGGTATATCTGGACGTCTGCCCGGTGGATTTTGACCGGCCCTCTTTTTGGCTGCAGGTCACGAAGGACGATCGCAGCGACGCGAGCCGTTATACGGACCGTCGCACAGTGCAGATCGCGCTCACGGCCTACGATGAAAAGGATGAGCATTACGAATCTTCGTGGCAGCGGCTCAGCGGCGTTGTGGACGAATGTCTGACGCTGCTCGGCGGCGTTCTGAAGGTCGGAGACCGGCGCTTCAAGCCAACGCTCAAGAGCCTCCCGCGTGAGCCGGATCGAGCGGTCATTCTCATCGATTTTAGCTTTATGACGCCAAAATCCGCAGACGGCCAGACGGGGGAAACGGCAAAAACGCTGTGTACCTCGCTCACCGTCAACGGCAAAAAAATCTGACAAAAGGAGAAATGCAATATGGGTCTTCCCAAACTGACCTTTACGCTCAAGAAAGCAGCACGCACCGTTGCCGCACGCACTTCGCAGAGCGTCGTCGCGCTGATCATCCGCGACAGCAAGGCAAACGGTGTGCACGCGATCTATCAGGAGAGCGATATCCCGAGCACGCTGGGCGCCGACAACGCTGCTTACATCAAACGAGCGATGATCGGCCACATCAACCGCCCCAGCGTGGTTTACGTCTCCGTGATCGCCGCAGCGGCGGAGATCGCCACTGGCTTCAGCGCTCTGGCGAACTACAGCTACGACTACCTCTGCGGCCCCGTCGACATTTCCGCCGCTGACGCGACCGCTCTGGCCGCGCTGGTAAAGGCACAGCGCAAGCTGCGCTATATCGGCAAGGCGGTGCTGCCGAATACGGCCGCAGACGATGAGGGAATTATCAACTTTGTGTCCTCCGGCATCGTGGTCGGTTCCACGACCTATGCCGCGGCGGCGTATTGCTCCCGAATCGCCGGTATTCTTGCCGGCACGCCCGCCGACTGCTCGGCGACCTATGCCGTGCTCAGCGAGGTAACTGCCGTGACCGCTACGGCGACGCCTGACGACGCTGTGGATGCCGGCAAGGTCTTTCTCATCGACGACGGCCGTGTGCGCAAGCTCAGCCGCGCGGTGACGAGCAAGACCACCCTCTCCGCGACCGAGCCGGAGGCGCTGAAGAAGATCAAGATGACCGCGGCCATCGATCTGATCCGGTACTACGCCATGACGGCCGTCGAGGACGAATACCTCGGCAAGTGCGCGAACAGCTACGACAACAAGTGCATCCTGCTGACCGCTGTGCGCGACTACCTCAAGCAGCTGGAGGACTCCAACGTGCTCAAGGCCGGATCTTCCGGCGCGAAGCTGGACGCCGACGCAGCGCGTGCTTACCTCGTCAAGCAGGCGAGCGACGCGGGCGACACCGATGAGGCGGCCCGCATCCGCGCCCTGTCCGACGAGGCAGTGATCAAGGAAGATACGGGGAGCTACGTGTTCCTCAACCTCTACGGCTGGGTGCTCGACGCGATGGAGGACTTCAACATCGTGTTCGAGGTCACAGACGCCGTCTGATAAGAAGGAGGAGAAAATATGCCTGAAATTCTGGAAGCCGCGCTGGTACGCAGCGGCACTTACGGCAGCCTTTGGCTTGACGGTGAGCTCGTCGCCGAGTGCTATGGCTGCCAGGCCAAGCTCAACAAGACCAAGGAAGATGTGCCGCGCTGCCGCACCCTGATCGCCGGCAAGAAAATGACCGGCCTGTCCGGTACGGGTACCGTGCGCATCTACAACGCCACCTCGCGCCTGATCACGGCGGAGTCCGACGCACTCAAGTCCGGCAAGGACCTGCGTCACACGATGATCACGAACCTCGACGATCCGGACAATCCGAGCAACCAGCGCATTGCGCTCAAGGGCATCAGCTTCGACGACCTGACGCTCGCTGACTGGGAGGCCGCAAGGCTGGGTCAGATCGAGGCTCCGTTCACCTTCGAGGACTGGGAAGTCATCGACGCTTAAACCGACTATGCAGCGCCCCTGCAGATTTGCGGAGGCGCTGCATGTGTACCATTTGAGAGGTATGAAAGATGGAAAAAACGATCCATGAATCCAGTAAAGAACAGGCGGCGCCCTCCGTGCTCGATCTGCTGCTCGGGAAAGATGTCGTCGATGTGTCCAAGAACCTGCCGACGGCAAAGTATGAGGTGCCGCGCCTGAGTAAGGCCGCCGGCGCGCCGGTCGTGTTCACGCTGCAGGCGCTGCCCTACGGCCGCACGCAGGACATGAAGCGGATGACGCAGGACAGCGAGGTGCAGATCCTGCTTGCCGGCTGCGCAGACCCCGACCTGAAGGCGGCGGCGCTGCAGGCAAAGTTCGGCGGCGTGACGCCGGCGGAAACGCTCAAGGCTCTGCTGCTCCCCGGCGAGATCGCCGATCTGAGCGCGGCAGTCGAGCGGCTCAGCGGGTACCGCCGCATCACCATTGAAGAAGTAAAAAACGCCTGACGGAGGGCACCGACCCGGAGCTTGGGCTCGTCTATTACCTGTTCAGCCGGCACGGCATCCTGCCGGGCGACTACTACAGCCGGCCGCAGGGCGAGAAGGACCTGCTCTGGGCGCTGTCCTCCTACGAGGCAAATAAAAAAGCTCCTCCCGTCCCGGGGGGCAAGACGGTGAAGAGCACCAAACGCAAAAAAATAAGCCGCCCTATTTAAGGGCGGCGGAAGGAGCGCTTACAAGAACGCGGCTGCACCAAGGATGAGCGCAAGTGCGACAAATCCAATACAGAGCCAAAAGCTGGCGTCGAGCTGCTCGGAGGGCTTCATGCCATTGAGGTATTCAAAGGAATGAACCTTGAACCAGCGCACGCCAAAAAACACGGCAGCTGCAAAGCTCAGCAGAAAGAGAAAAAGCATACGCATAACTCCCTTCTTTTCGTTGTGTTTATTATATGCTTTTCCCTTAGCGTAGTCAATAGAAAGGGGTGATTTTATGCCGGAAGCATCCATTGTTATCAAATCGACCGACCGATATTCGGACGCGGTCAAATCCATGGCCAAGACCACAAGGGCCTTTACCAAGGATGTGGACAGTCTGGAGGAGGGGCTATATGCCCTCAACAAAAACAAATACACACTGAAGCTCGATGTCAAGAAGGCACAGCAGGCGCTCAAGGAGGCGGAAAAGCAGTTTGAGAAGACCGGCGATGCCGCGGACGGTCTGAAGATGGAGCTGGCGCAGGCAAACTATGACAACGCTGTCCGCAACCTTAACGTCGTTGCCAAAGCGGCGCGGGATACGGAGAAGGAGATCTCCAAGCTGGAAAACCGCTCCGGCAGCGGGGGAGGCGGAGGAGCAGCTAATTTTGGCAAAAGTATTGTTCAAGCACTTGCCATCAGCGGAATCAGCGATAGTGCAAAGCAACTCCTTTCTCAAGGAGCCACAACGCTTGCGGGGAGCGCTTTCGGAAGTGAAGGCGGGATGCTTATTTCAAATGCACTTTCTATGGCCACATCCGGAGCCTCTGCCGGTTTTATGGTTGCGGGTCCGGTCGGTGCTCTGATTGGTGCAGGATTCGGTAGCTTAGTAGGTCTCGGCTCAGGCGCGCTGCAAAGCTATGAGTCTCGCGATTCCTCCTTCAAGTCCTATGTGCAGGAGGCCGTGCAGGGGCAGCTGGACGAGCAGGCCGACTCTCTGACCGCCGGCAGCGCGCTGGCAGCGTCCCGGGAGACCGACCAGATCTCCTTTGCCACCCTCTTCAAGGGTGAGGATAAGGCAAAGCAGTATCTTGCCGACCTCGTGCAGATGGCGAACACCACGCCGTTCCTCTACGATGACCTGACGGCCATGAGCAAGACGCTGGCGACCTACGGCTATGACGATACCAGTATTCTGCCCGTGCTGCAGACCATCGGTGACGCGGGGGCTGCGCTCGGTCAGTCCACAAGCGATATGAACGCCGTTGCTACCGCCATCGGCCGCATGAAGTCCAGCAACAAGACGACGCTCGAATACCTCAACATTCTCAACGACCGAGGGATCGGCGCGGTCGGAATGCTCGCAGATGCCTACGGCGTAGATCAAGGCACGGTGTACAGCATGATCTCCAAGGGGAAGATCGCCGGCCAAGATGCCGCGCGGATCATTCTTGACGCACTCACAGAGAGCTTTTCCGGCTCAATGGAGGCGCAGTCCAAGACCTTCAGCGGCATCACCTCCACCATCGAGGGCCTGCAGCAGGAGCTCGACAATGCCGTGGGCGAGGGGTATAACGCCGCGCGTATGCAAGGCCTCGAGGCGCAAAAGGACTGGCTCGGCGGTGAGAGCGGACAGGATATGCAGGAGGCATACAAAGCCATTGGCGCGTGGAAGGCGTCTCTGGAGAATGCCAGGGAACAGTACATCCGTGATGCCGTCAATGCGGCGATGAGCAGTGAGGAATACAAGACTGCCGAGGCTGAAGGGGATGCCGCCGAGATGGGGCGCATTATCATGAAAGCCAAGATCGACGGCATGAATGAGTACAACGCCAACGAGGGTAAGGACGAGGTGCTCGCGCAGGAGCTGAGCCTGATCGACTCGGTGCGCGGCGATACGGCGCTCAATGATTCGTACTGGGACGCCGGCTATACGCTCGGGCAGGAGTTCAGCAAGGGCCGCGCGGCGGGCATGGCAGGCTTCTATGTTATCACCGATTCCTCTGACAGCTATACTGCGCCCAGCGAAGTTCCGCGCAGCGAGGTCTACGCCGGAGGCGGATATGCCACCGGCATCGACTACGTTCCCTATGATAATTTCCCGGCTCTCCTTCATCAGGGCGAGCGTGTGCAGACGGCCGTGGAGGCCCGCAGCGAGAAAAACGGTGTCGGCGGCGTCCAGATCATAATGAACGGCACAGTGATCCGCGAGGATGCCGACATCGACCGCGTGGCGCAGGCGCTGCTGCAGCGGATGGAGATGGCTGGAATGAGAGGTTGATGCCATGCAGTTTTGCCTTATCAAAGACAGCGTCATGCTGACGCTTCCGGTCACGCCGGATTCCTACGAGTGGGGGACAGGAAAGAACATGGAAACGGTCAACATCTCACAGCTCGGAGATGTCTATCTGCCCGGGGGCCGCGCAAGGCACGCCGGCACGATCTCCTGCCTGCTGCCCGCGCAGGACTATCCCTTCTGCGAGGCCGGCGCGGTAGCCTCTCCTCAATACTACCTCGATATCCTCAAGGCATGGGCGGTCGGGAAATCGCCGGTCCGGCTGATCATCACCGGCACGGAGATCAATGCGAGCGTTTACATCGAAGAGGTCACCGAGAGCGAGAAGGACGGCTCCGGCGACGTCTACTGCACCATCCGCCTGCGGGAGCACGTCGATCTCGAAGCGCGGGAGGTTTCGGACGCCTATGCGGCTTTCTACACCAGCAACGCCGGACGCACAGGAGGCTCTCCGGATAGCGAGATCACCCATAAGGTCATCTCCGGCGATACGCTCAGTATGCTCTGCCGGCGGTATTACGGCAGCGGTACGGCCGCCTACTATAACGCGCTGGCCAAGTATAACAGCATCAAAAATCCGCATCTGATCTATGTCGGGCAGACCATCCGCATCCCGCCGAGGTCCATCCTGATGGGAGGCGGTTGAGATGGAGCTGGATCTGACAAAAAAGAGCGGTACCCGGCGTATCACGGACCTCGCGGTATCCTGGTCGTGGAGCGGCGATAAGAGCACGCCGGTCAGGCAGCTCACGCTGGAGATGATCTTCGACGAGACGGCGGGGCTGCCCATTCCGGAGATCGGGGACATCATCACTTTTTCGGACGATGCGGGGACACGGCTTTTCGTCGGCATCGTGCTGCGCCGCACGGCAGGCTCAGAGCAGAAGACGATCTCTCTGACCTGCTACGACTACGGCATCTATTGCAAGCGGAACGACGGCACATACAAATTCGTCCGAACGACGCCGGAGGCGATCACTCGCCGGGTGTGCGCGGACCGCGGCATCCCTGTGGCAGGTCTGCCGTCCACAGGCGTGCTGCTTGACCGAAAGTTTTCCGGCGTCGCGCTTGACCGCATTATCTCGACGGCTTGGGCGCTGGCATCGGAGAGCAGCGGAAAGCAATACGCTATCCGCTATACGCCATCAGGGCTGCTTGTCAAGGAGCGCGGCGTCAGCGCGGAAAGCCTGGTTTTGAAGGCTGCCGGCAATCTGATGGAGGCCGTGACGACGGAGGACGCCACGCAGCTCGTCAACAGCGTGGCCATCTATGACGCAAATGGAAACTTCCTGCGCCGTACCGGCGACGACACGACGCAGAAGCTGCTCGGCGTTATGGAGCGGCACATCACGCAGCGCGAGAATACCGACGCCACCGCCGAGGCAAAAAAACTCCTTGTGGATGGCGCGGTGCAGCGTAACGTCACCGTCAACGTGCTCGGCGATACAGCATTGCTGACCGGAGAAACGGTCGTTGTCCGTGAGAGCGCGACCGGCCTGCAGGGCGTTTTCTGGATCGACGCCGATGTGCATACATGGAAGCGGGGGAACTATTATTGCTCGCTCACGCTCAACTGCAGGAATGTGGTCTCAACGACGCTGGCGGGAGGTGAGATCACATGAGTGAGGAAAGAACGGCGCGAGACCCTTTTGTTGGTCTGAATCGGCTTATCGAACGGCGAGCAGAAGAGACGCAGCGTTCCTGGTACGCGATCGGCAAGGTCCTGTCCGTTTCTCCGCTGAAGATCCGTGCCGACGGCATGGATCTCGACCGGGAGGATCTTCGCGTGCCGGAATCCCTTTTCCCGAATTTTGCGCCAACGGCGCAAGGCCGAGGCATCCAAGCCGTCTTACCGGAAAAGGTCTTTGCGGGGTACTGCGAAATATGGGTCAACGGCGGAACTGTTCGCGGCGACGCCTTTGTTACGCGCCCGGAGGAGGCGGTGCAGAGCAAGCTGCCACTTTCTGCCGGGGACGAGGTCCTGCTGCTGCGCTCCGGCGACGCGCAGACCTATTATCTTATCGAAAGGATGGTGAAGCTATGAGCCTGTTTCCGCTTATCAGCGTGCCCGATTCGGGCACGGCGGACGGCACGCTGCCGCTTCCGCGCGAGGTCGCATGGGACTTTGGGAGGGATCAGCCGATCTGGCGCGGCGGAAATCCGGTATTCGTGACGGGTGCAGATGCTGTGCTCGTCTGGGCATGGAATGCGATCAAGACCGAGCGGTACCGGCACGACGTCTTTACACACGCTTATGGGCAGGACATCGCGGCACTGGTCGGAAAGCCGTACAGCGAGGGCGTCCGGCAGTCTGAAGCGGTCCGGTGCATCCGAGAGGCCTTGATGATCAGCCCCTATGTTGAGGCGGTCGATCAGGTCAGCGTGCAATTTCTTGGCTCGGAGCTGAAGCTATCATTCATGATGAAAACGATTTACGGGGAGGTCACACTGAAAGATGGCACAATCTCCATTTGAAACAATGACGCCGGAGAGCCTGAAGAATGAAATGCTCGCCCGCGTCAAAGAAAAGGGTGTCGATATCGACGCCCGTGAGGGAAGTTATGCGAATGTGCTGCTCAGCGAGGCCGCCTATGTCATGTGGAAGTACGGTCAGACGCTGAATGGTTTCATGAGCATTATTTTCCCGGATGCATCGAGTGGCGAGTATCTCGACCTGCACGCGGCGCAGATCGGCATGAGCCGTCAGAGCGGCGCAAAGGCGAGCGTTACCGTCACCTTTACGGGTACAGACGGTACGGAGATCCCCGCCGGCACAATCGTCTGCACACCGTCCGCTCTGCGCTTTCTTACCGCAGAGAATATCACGATCGCGGATGGGACGGCATCAGTGCTCTGCACGGCGGAAGAGATCGGCGCGGACTACAATGTGCCGGAGGCGACCGTCACGCAGATGGCGGTCAATGTGCCAGGCGTCAGCGGCGTAACGAACGCTGCAGCAGGCACCGGCGGCGCAGATGTGGAAAGCGATGAGAATCTCTGGACGCGCTATCACGAGCGGCGTACGCAGACGATCACAAGCGGCAATGCCGGACATTACGTTATGTGGGCCAAGGAGACCGCCGGCGTATCCTACGCGCTGTGCGTGCCGCTGTGGAATGGAAACGGCACGGTAAAGGTCGTTATTGGCGGCGCGGATCGCGGTGCGGTAGACGATGCGATCGTCGCGGCCTGCGCAGCACACATCAGCGCCGAGAAGCCCATTGGCGCGACGGTAACGGTCGTATCGGCCGAGGAGATGGTCGTTCCGATCACCGCAGCGATCACGATGACTGACGGCTACACGCTCGAACAGGTCCGCGCGGAGTTGTCTTCAGACATCGGGACGCTGCTCGCATCGCTACCCTTTGCGGAGGCGCAGTCCGTCCCCTTCAGCCGCTTCCTGGCTTGCTTGCTGGGGTGCGCGGGGGTGTCGGACTATTCTGCCTTCACCGTTAATGGCGCGAGTACCGCGCTCGCTGTCGCTGCCGGTAAAGTTCCCGTGCTCGGTGAGGTCACTATCACGGCCACGGCCGTCACATAAGGAGGGCCTATGCAACGCGAACAGGTGCCGGTACGCTATCGGCAAAACGCACAGACCGCGGCGCTGCTCGATACACTCGGCCTGACTGCGGATGAGCTGGCCGTTCTTGTGGAGGATGTGAAAGCACAGTTCTTTGTCGATACCGCCACATGGGCGCTGCCGCTTTGGGAAGCGCAGGTCGGTATCTCGGCGAAGCCGGGGACCTCGGACGCTGCGAGAAGGGCTGCGATCCGGACACATCTCGTCGCAAGCGGCAACACCAATGAGGAAATGGTGAGCGGCATTGCGACAGCCATGACCGGCTATGCCGCCGAAGTCCAGACAAACAACGATTACAGCTTCACCCTTCGATTCCGCGGGGCGACAACCGAACTCGTTCAGCTCGACCGATCATCGCTTGCCGATGCGATCGAACTCATCAAACCGGCGCACCTGCGCTTTATCATTTCGGGGCTGACTTGGTACGCTCTGGAGTCGGTCGGAATGACGTGGCAGCAGATCGAAGACGCCGAATATACCTGGGACCAATTTGAAGGCTTGACGCCCGTCTATGGTTCCGACGACTGAGAGGAGAATGAAAATGAGCAAACCTGAATTCAAAGTAAATGGGCATCGCTGCAGTTATATTTCCAGCCCCGATCTCAACGGCAGATATCATCTGCACCTTGATCGTGAATGGCCCGAGAACACCATCGAGGCCATTGAGCAGGTCGACTGGTCGAAGATCACGGTCGAGAAGGCTCGCGATGACGCGATGAGATGCTGGCTCCCGGATGGGTATACCTTCCGTCTGGAGGATATCAGCTATCTCAACGGAGACAAGACCTATGTTGTGTCCGTCCGCACGGACAAGCAGAGCTATGGCGATGTTACGCCGTATCAGGTGCAGATCGAGAGCCTGAACGCTGCCGTCGCCCAGAAGGATACGCAGCTCACCGAGAGCGAAGAAAACCTTGCCGCTGCCAACGCGCAGCTGGCGGAACTGGAGGCCACCTATGATGCAAACTGAAAAGCTCAACGCCATTAAGGGAGCGATCACGGACGGAAAGCTCGTGCGGGCCGCCGGCGGCATCACGCAGCGCACGGAGCAGAGCGACAAGCTCGGCTTTGACTGGAGGATCTTCACCGTCAACGACGTGGACGTCCGAAAGGATTACGTCGAGCAGGCAAATCCGGTCGGCACGAGCGCCGACAATCCCATCGAATACACGGAGGGCGTGCCGCTCATCAACAACGCCTTCTACCGCGTGGACGGTGTGATCAAGGTCTACATGGACGGCTGGGTAGACTGGGAGGGCTGACGTGACCGCCTATGAGGCTGCCGTCCAGGAGAAAGACCAGCTTTATGCGCGTATTCAGCTCGTCCGGGAGGAGATCAAGCAGGAGCAGGACCCCGGAAGACGTGGAGAGCAGAAAGGCCGTCTTCGCATCCTGTTCGAGATGTACCACGAGAGTCTTGACCGGCTCGATGCTCTTCGCCCACCGCAGGAAAAGCGGCACAAGGCGATCAAGCGGACGGTCATACACACCGGTGCTGCCGGAGCAGATGTCAACAGCTTTGATTTTTTCGAGCGCTGCGGAGTGACCTTCGCGGACCTCGAAGGAAATCAAGTCCGTTGGGATGACCTCGGCTCGGACAATGGCGAGAGCCGCGCACGGCTCATGAGGGCGCTCCGGCGCGGCCGCGCGGCGGTCTCAGACCGCCAGCGCGAAATGCTCGATCTCCTCCTGCAGGGCAAGACCGCGACGGAGATCGCCGAGCAGCTCGACGTGAACAAGGCCACGGTCTCCCGCACGCTGCTCCGCGCGAAGAAGGTCCTTAACGATAAGGCGGA
>ERZ779880.442-NODE-442-length-52746-cov-4.241142_pt1 | contig 52746 bp, 40 predicted proteins | sample MGYA00511555_ERZ779880 | MGnify/ENA primary metagenome ERZ779880 (study PRJEB29588, sample SAMEA2145815) | human gut metagenome | biome: human gut; feature: human-associated habitat; material: faeces | place: Denmark | collected 2008/2010 ... | reverse complement strand
AGCCAGTGGACAGTGAATGGACTCGGGAGGGCAGCTTGAAATCAAGTCTGAGAGTAGACGCTGACGGAAACCTGGACCGTTATCTACAGGAATGCATGATGGTGCATGATTGAGTGGATTACTTTGTAATCAATGTGGGTGGTACCGCAGGAGAATTTACAGCTCTTGTCCCTATATCCGAAGAAGGATAGGGATAAGAGCTTTTTTATTTCCTAAGATTACTGATTATACTTCTGATTCAATCACACCGTTCCAAAAAGCGATAAATGCTTTAGAATGGAGGTAAGTATGACAACAAAAACGTTAGAAGAAGTGAAAGAACTGGCAAAAGGGTATGATTTAGTACCGATTCAGGAAGAAATTTTTGCCGATTTGGTTACGCCGATTCAGTTATTAAGAAAAATCGCGGCAGGAAAAAAGAATTATTACTTGTTAGAGAGTGTTGAGGGAGGAGAGAAATGGGGACGGTATTCGTTCCTCGGATATGACCCTGTTATGCGGGTTTCCTGCAGGGAAAATACAGTAACGATAAAACAAAGACAGGAGACAAAAACGGTTGAGACAGACGATTGTTTCCAGATATTAAGAGATATCTTAGCAGAGCATAAAGCTCCTAAGATTGAAGGAATGCCACCATTTGCCGGTGGGTTTGTCGGATATTTTGCCTATGCGATGATTGCTCAGGCGGAAAAGAAACTCTCGGTTAAGCGGGGCGAATTTGAGGATTACGATTTGATGATGTTTGATAAGGTGATTGCCTATGACCATTTGAAACAAAAAATTGTCCTCATTGTAAATGTCCGGGCGGATGGTGATATCGCCGCCAACTATGCAAAGGCAAAAGCGGATATCAAAGGAATGATTGCTTTGATTCGCGATGAGTCGAGGATTCCGGAAGAGCCAATTTATGACAAAGTGAAATTTGAGTGCAATGTCACAGAAGATGAATATACGAAGATTGTTGAAAAGACAAAAGAATATATTTACGATGGTGATATTTTTCAGGCAGTTTTATCAAGACGCTTTTCCAGTGATTATGAGGGAAGTCTGATTCATCCATACCGTGTGCTACGGACAACGAATCCGTCACCATACATGGTATATATGAATTTGGAAGATGTGGAAATCATGAGTACCTCACCGGAAACTTTGGTTCGTTTAGAGAATGGGCGTTTAATCACATTCCCGGTTGCCGGTTCAAGACCGCGAGGAAATGATGAAAAAGAAGATGAAGCACTTGTCGAAGATTTGTTATCCGATGAAAAAGAATTGTCGGAGCACAACATGTTAGTGGATTTGGGAAGAAATGATTTGGGAAGAATCTCCGAGTTTGGTTCGGTGGAAGTGACCAAATACAAAATGATTCACAAGTATTCCAAAATCATGCACATCTGCTCGCAGGTGGAAGGCGATATCCGCAAAGATAAGGATGCGCTGGATGCCATCGCTTCCGTATTGCCGGCAGGAACTTTATCGGGAGCACCGAAAATCCGCGCCTGTGAAATTATTGATGAACTGGAAAAAGAACCGCGCGGCATTTACGGTGGAGCGCTTGGCTATATTGATTTCAGTGGAAACTTAGACACCTGCATTGCCATCCGTATGGCAGTGAAAAAGAATGGTAAAGTTTATGTTCAGGCAGGCGGCGGTATCGTGGCAGACAGCAAACCACGGATGGAATACGAAGAGTCAGCCAACAAAGCAAAGGCTGTGATGCTTGCGATTGAAAATGCAAAGGAGGCGCTGAAACCATGATACTTCTAATTGATAATTACGATAGCTTTTCGTATAATCTGGTGCAGTTTTTTGGAACAGTTGAGCCGGATATCAAAGTGGTTCGCAACGATGAATGCACCATTGATGAAATTCGGGCGATGAAGCCAACGCACATTATTTTGTCACCGGGTCCCGGATATCCGAAAGATGCCGGTATCTGTGAGGAAGTAATCGGGCAGTTAAAAGGTGAATTTCCAATTCTTGGTGTGTGTCTTGGACACCAGGCAATTTGTGAAGTGTTTGGCGCTAAAATCTGTCATGCGAAACAGTTAATGCATGGAAAACAAAGTGTGGTAACGATTGATAACGAAAACCCTATTTTTATGGGATTGGACAAACAGATTCCGGTGGCAAGATATCATTCACTGATTGCTGACCTTGCTTCCATGCCGGATGAGTTACAGGTGATTGCCAAAGACGAAAATGATGAAGTCATGGCAGTCTGCCATAAAAAATATCCGGTATACGGACTTCAGTTCCATCCGGAATCAATTCTTACCCCGCAGGGGATGACACTGGTAAATAATTTTTTGAAAATACATTAGATTGGAGTGACTGTTATGATTAAAGAATCATTACACAAAGTAATTAACAATGAGGATTTAACTTATGAGGAAGCACTTGAGACGATGAAAGAAATTATGACCGGAGAGGCTTCTCAGATTCAGATGGCAGCGTTTTTGACGGCACTTCGTATGAAAGGTGAAACCATTACGGAAATAACGGCATGTGCCAAAGGAATGAGAGCTGTTGGAACTCATTTGCAGCCAAAGAAAGAAGTACTTGAAATTGTTGGAACCGGTGGTGACGAAATCGGAACCTTTAATATTTCCACAACATCAGCCTTTGTTATCGCAGCAGCGGGAATCCCGGTAGCAAAACACGGAAACCGTAGTGTTTCCAGTAAAAGCGGTGCCGCAGATATTCTTGAAAAATTAGGAGTGAATTTAATGCTTGAGACAGACCGGGCAGAAGAAGTGATCGAAGAGACGGAAATGGCATTTTTGTTTGCACAGAAATATCATTCGGCAATGAAAAATGTCGGACCGGTTCGTAAAGAAATGGGAGAGAGAACGATTTTTAATATTCTTGGACCACTTACGAATCCGGCAAATGCTTCCCGTCAGCTTCTTGGTGTCTATGATAAAGAACTGGTGGAAAAACTGGCAGAAGTTTTAGCAAATCTTGGTGTTATAAGAGGAATGTCGGTGTGCGGCAGCGATGGACTTGATGAGATTACGGTAACGGGTCCTACATACTGCTGTGAGATTAAGGATGGAGAACTGACTTCATATGAGATTACACCGGAGCAGTTTGGACTTTCTACGTACCCATTGGCTGAGTTAGTTGGCGGCACACCGGAAGAAAATGCACAGATTACAAAGGATATTCTTTCCGGAACATTAAAAGGCGCGAAACGTGACGTTGTTCTTATGAATGCCGGTATCGGTATTTATCTTGGCTCTGAAAATTTGACGATGGAAGAGGGAATTAAAAAGGCAGAAGAGCTCATTAACAGCGGCAAGGCATATGAGAAGATGGAAGAGTTTGTAAAAGCAACACAGCAATAAAGGAGGACGACATGATACTGGATGAAATTGCAGAAAAAGCAAGAGTACGTGTAGCAGAATCAAAAAAGAGGATTTCTCCGGATGTGATGGCAGAAAAAGCGAAACAAAAAGCAAAAGCGACAGAGCCGTTTCGTTTTGAAAAAGCACTGGCAAAGGATGGCGTTTCTTTTATCTGCGAAGTGAAAAAGGCGTCACCGTCCAAAGGTGTAATTGCCGGGGATTTTGATTATCTGGCAATTGCCAAAGACTATGAAAAAGCAGGTGCCGATGCAATTTCTGTTTTGACGGAGCCCGATTACTTTTTAGGCAGTATTGATTATCTGGCAGAAATTGCGGAGCACGTAAAAACGCCGCTTCTTCGTAAGGATTTTGTCGTGGATGAATACATGATTGATGAGGCAAAGGCGGCAGGAGCCAGTGCTGTATTACTTATTTGTGCTCTGTTAGATGAAGAGACACTGACCCGTTACCACAAGCACTGTGATGAACTGGGCTTGTCTGCATTGGTGGAAGCACATGATGAAGATGAAATTCAGATGGCAGTCCGGGCAGGAGCGAGAATTATCGGTGTGAATAACCGGAACTTAAAAGATTTCACGGTGGATATTCATAACGGAATCCGACTTCGCGAAAAGGTGCCAAAAGAAATCCTTTTTGTGGCAGAAAGCGGTATTAAGACAAGAGAAAATATTGTCGAACTGGAAAAGGGATGTGTCAACGCGGTATTGATTGGTGAGACCTTTATGCGAAGCGAAAACAAAGAACAAATGTTACAACAATTAAAAGGAGAATAGAGATTATGGCAAAAGGAAGATTTGGCATTCATGGTGGACAGTATATACCGGAAACCTTAATGAATGCAGTCATTGAATTGGAAGAAGCATACGAACATTATAAGAAAGATCCGGAATTTATTAAGGAGCTAGATACGCTGCTTCATGAATATGTAGGAAGACCGTCAAGACTTTACTATGCGGCTCACATGACTGAAGATTTAGGCGGTGCAAAAATTTATTTAAAGCGTGAGGACTTAAACCATACCGGTTCCCATAAATTAAATAATGCACTTGGTCAGGCCTTGTTAGCAAAAAAGATGGGAAAGACCCGTCTGATTGCGGAAACCGGTGCCGGACAGCATGGTGTGGCAACAGCGACTGTGGCAGCACTTCTTGGGATGGAATGTGAAGTTTTCATGGGAAAAGTGGATACGGACAGACAGGCTTTGAACGTATACCGCATGGAATTATTAGGGGCGAAAGTACATGCTGTGACAAGCGGCACACAGACATTAAAAGATGCCGTCAACGAAACACTCAGAGAGTGGACCAAACGTATTGAGGATACCCACTATGTAATTGGGTCCGTTATGGGACCGCATCCATTTCCAATGATGGTGCGTGATTTCCAGAGCGTGATTGGACGCGAGATTAAACAGCAGTTAATGGAAAAAGAGGGACGCCTTCCGGATGCCGTGCTTGCCTGTGTAGGCGGCGGAAGTAATGCGATGGGTGCATTTTATGAATTCATTCCGGATGAAAGTGTCCGCCTGATTGGATGTGAGGCTGCGGGACGCGGTATCCATACCGCGGAAACAGCAGCGACAATTGCAACCGGAACAATGGGTGTTTTCCACGGCATGAAATCCTATTTCTGTCAGGATGAATACGGACAGATTGCACCTGTTTATTCGATTTCTGCCGGACTTGATTATCCGGGAATCGGACCGGAACACGCTCATCTGTATGATACAAAAAGAGCAGAATATGTACCGATTACCGATGATGAGGCAGTGGAAGCATTTGAATATTTATCCCGGATTGAAGGAATTATTCCTGCGATTGAGAGTTCTCATGCCTTGGCTTATGCAAGAAAATTAGCACCGCAGATGGATAAGGATAAAATAATTGTAGTTAATATCTCCGGACGAGGAGACAAAGATGTGGCAGCGATTGCCAGATACAGGGGGATTGAAATCGATGAATAAGATAGAAGACGCATTCAAAAATAAAAAAGCATTTATACCGTTTGTTACGGCAGGGGATCCATCTCTTGATGTTACCCGTGAATTGATTTTGGCGATGCAGGAGGCTGGTGCTGACTTAATTGAAATCGGAATTCCGTTTTCAGATCCGGTAGCAGAGGGACCGGTCATTCAGGAAGCAGATGACCGCGCTTTATCCGCCGGGGTAACAACGGATAAAATTTTCGATATGGTGGATGATATCGCAGACAAAATCCATGTGCCTATTGTTTTTATGACTTATATTAACCCGATTTATGTATACGGTGTGGAGAAATTTGCAAAACGAGCGAAAGCATGCGGTGCTGCCGGCGTTATTGTACCGGATGTGCCGTTTGAAGAAAAAGAAGAAATCCGCGGCAGTTTTGAAGCAGAAGGACTGGTTGTTATCTCGATGGTGGCACCGACTTCAGCAGACCGTGTGCGGATGATTGCAAAAGAGGCAAAAGGTTTTTTGTACTGTGTTTCCTCACTTGGTGTAACCGGTGTCCGCACGGAAATCGGAACAGCAATTGGAGATTTGATTCAAACAGTGAAAGAAGAGTGTTCCATTCCATGTGCGATTGGCTTTGGAATTTCAACACCGGAACAGGCAGAAGCAATGGCTAAAATATCGGATGGAGCAATTGTCGGCAGTGCAATCGTAAAAATTGTAGCTAAATACGGTAAAGACTGCGTTCCTTATGTGAAAGAATATGTACATTCTATGAAACAAGCGGTTGAGAGAGCATAAGAGGACACAATAAGGACACTAAAAAATCACTTTTCATACCTCCCATCTTGTGCTATACTGATAAAAGATTATCGTTATCTAAGGAGGAAAGAAAATTGAAGAAGAAATATATCGTAGCAATTTTACTTGGTCTTATGACCTGTATGCTGACCGGATGCTCGACTGACAGTATCCCAAGTTTCCATGCGATGTTATTTGGTGAAGAGGAATATGTGTCACTTGGGTATGACCCATCGGATTATGTAACCCTCGGCAAATACAAAAACATCGAAGTTGAGAAGAGCGTTTCCGATAGTGATGTACAGTCCGCACTGGATTCTATGATTGCTGCCGGCGATGAAAAAGAAGTGAAAAGTTCGGATACGGTAGTAAAGAAGGATCAGTTAATTAACTTTGATTATGAAGGAAAAGTCAATGGCAAAGCTTTTGATGGCGGAACGGCTGAGTCACAGTTTTTACGTGTTGGTTCCGGTAAAATGATTGAAGGGTTTGAAGACGCTTTAATCGGTATGAAAGTCGGAGAAACAAAAGATGCCAAAGTAATTTTCCCGAAAGATTACCGTGAGACATCACTGGCAGGAAAAGAGGCTGTATTCACACTGAAAGTGAATTACATTTACAAAGAAGCTACGGATGCTTTGGTTGCCAAACTGGATTCGACATATAATACGAAAACGGTGAAAGCTTTTAAAGAAGCAGCGAAGAAAGAATTAGAGAGCCAGAATGAACAGCAGATGCTTTCCACGGCAATAAGTCAGATTACGAGCGAAGCAAAGATTAGCAAAGTGCCGGATGAACTGATTAAAAAGATTAAGGCAATTCAGTCAAAATCTTTGGAGAGTCAGGCAACACAGTCCGGAACGGATGTAAGCACACTTCTTGGCATGTATGGCATGACTGAGGATAGTTACTATGAGAGTATTGCCAAAGAAAGACTTTTGGCTGAGGCAGTAGCACAGGCAGAAGGCTATCGTGTGACAAAGCAGGATTATGAAGATAAAATTGCAGAAATCTGCAAGAGCAATAATATCTCAGAAGCCGATTATCGCAAGAATTTCAAATCGGCAACAAGCGATAATGCTTCTTTGGAAGACTACATTGTCTACATGATGAAATACGAATATTTTTATGATTTAGTACAAAAAACTTTGGTGAAAAAATAAAACCTTAGAATAACTAAGATTCCCCTTGCATATAGTTTAGCAGAAGGCAGATACGAGTGTGTCTCCAGCAATGCAAGGGGGATTTTTTTATGGACAAATACAATGTCTACCAGGATATGAGCCGGCGTACAGGAGGCGAAATCTATCTGGGAATAGTCGGACCGGTGCGCACCGGTAAATCGACTTTTATCAAACGTTTTATGGAACTTGTTGTGATTCCGGAAATGTCGGATGACAACGAAAAGGTGAGAACAATTGATGAGCTGCCACAGTCGGCAGACGGTAAAACAATTATGACAACAGAACCGAAATTTATTCCAAAAGAGGCGGCAGTGATTCATTTTTCCAATCAGGAAACCGGAAAAATAAGACTGATTGACTGTGTGGGATATTTGGTTCCGGAAGCCGTTGGTGCCATTGAGGAAGAAAAAGAGCGCATGGTGAAAACGCCGTGGTCGGAAGAGGAAATTCCTTTTTCAAAGGCGGCAGAAATTGGTACGAGTAAAGTAATCAGGGAACATTCCAATCTGGGATTGATTATTACAACAGATGGTTCATTTGGAGATATTGCTGCAGCAAATTTTGAAGAGGCACTGCAGAAAACGGTGATGGAATGTGAAAAAGCAGGAAAACCTTTTTTGATTCTTGTAAACACAAGCCGTCCGGATTCGCAGGAAACTATACAGTTTAAAAAACGGCTGGAAGCACAGTATGGGAAAACCGTGATGGCGGTAAATTGTAAGACAATGGACAGAGAGGATGTGTTTCGTATCATGGAGCAGCTGTTGGCGGATTTTCCGATTACAAGACTCAATTTCCTGCTTCCTAAGTGGGTTGAATTTTTGCAGCCGGATAACTGGCTGAAACAGGATTTGATTGAAAAGTGCAGAGATGTCATACAGAAGGTGCATACCATGAAGGATATTCAGGACGATTCCATTCAGATGCAGGCACCTTATATCAAAGACGTGTACATCCGCGATAAACAATTGGAAAACGGTGTTGTCAATCTATCGGTGGATTTTGAAGACCGTTATTATTATGAAATTTTGAGTGAAATGGTGGGAACCAATATAGAGGGAGAATACGATTTGATTTCACTGTTGAAAGAACTATCAGGCATGAGAAACAATTATGAATCTCTTGCAGTTGCCTGCAATCAGGTAAGGGGAAAAGGATATGGCATTGTACCGCCGGAGGAGAAGGAAATCCAGATTGCTGACCCGGAACTGATTCGTCATGGCAATAAATATGGTGTAAAAATCAAAGCAAGCTGCCCGTCCATGCACATCATTCAGGCAAACATTGAGACGGAGATTGCGCCGATTGTCGGCAGCGAAGAACAGGCGAAGGATTTGATTGATTACATCAGCCAGAATGCAAAGGAAAATCCGGATGGCATTTTTGATACTAATATTTTCGGAAAAACAATCCGCCAGTTAGTGGATGAAGGAATCCATTCCAAGGTAAACCGCTTGACAGAAGAAAGTCAGGTGAAGTTGCAGGATACCATACAAAAAGTGGTAAACGATTCAAACGGCGGTTTAGTCTGTATTATTATATGATAAATTGACAAAGAACATAAAATCATGGTATTCTTATAAAAGAGAATGATTTGGGGTTCGATGGAAGAATTACATGGGAAGAAGGGGTGTACATGAAACGACAGATTGATGCAGAAATTCAGAAGAAGAATTATGAGAAGGAGTTATTGTTGTGCAAAAAAGCAGGCGGTGATATTGAAAGATATCGCCGGCTTTCTTTTAATGCCCTGCAGTTAGAACAGATTCGCAAGGGATTGGAGAGTAAAGTTGATGTTGAACTTTTTATGGACCCGGCAAAAAACTGGCTAGAGATGGAACTAATCCGTACGTCTTTAGAGGCTGGAATTGACATTGAAAAATATATCGAGCAGGGATTTAGCTGGCTTCAATGTCAGGAAATTGTAAAAGGTGTGGAGGAAAAACTGGATGTAAAGAAATATCTGAACGTTCATTTTCTGGCACCGCAGATGAAAGAAATCCGAAAGGGATTAGAACGTGGTGTTTCGGTGGATATTTACTGCGACAATCGTTATGACTGGTATCAGATGCGCGAAATCCGCAAAGGCTTAGAGAGTAAAATGGATGTTTCCTGTTATGCAGATCCATCTTACAAATACACGACGATGCGTGCGGTTCGCAAAGGTATGGAAGAGGGAATTTCTCTGGCACCTTTTGCCAAACAGGGATATGCCGGAAAACTTTTGTTTGAAATTGGACGTGGTATCCGGATGAACCATGACATTACCCCATATTTGAAAGATGGTTATGATGAGGAACAGTTAAAAGAAATTAATGATGCGTTTGAAGCGGGAGTGAATCTGCTTCCATACATACGAAAAAATTTTCATGGGGTTCAGCTTCATGAAATTATTCTTGGTTTGCAGAAGAATCTGAATGTGGCAGTGTATGCAGACCCGGAGTTAAATTGGTTTCAGATGCGGGAAATCCGGTACGGTTTAGAGCAGGGGCTTGATGTAAAAGTCTATGCAAAACCGTGTTTTTCACAAAAACAGATGGAAATTCTTCGCAAAGGATTACTAGAAGGAATTGATGTTACCGAATTTGCCAAAGAATATTTTGAGCCGGAGCAGATGCTTGAAAAAATTGAAAAAATACACCAGAGTGAGCTTCTATTAGATGATGAAATGGGTAAATTCCTAAGTGAAACAAAAGCAGAAGAAGTAGAACAAGAGGAGGAAGTACCGGAAAAGCAGGAAGATGATTACTTATTGGAATCCTGTGTGTTTGTATCGGAAGATAAGATGCAGGCAAGTATTAATTTTTCACTTGCAAGTGATGTTTTAAAAGAGGAACTTTTGAAAATGGATGTTTCAGATGTACTAAAACTTCTGAAACACAAGGATGTCAAGCAGGGGATTTTACGGGAGTCAATTGTGACGATGTTAAGAGAAAAACAGTTTGCAAAAGAAGTTGTTGTTGCTAAGGGAAAAGAGCCTATAGATGGTGAGGATGCACACTTTTGCTATTATTTTAAGAAAGAAGTGAATCCAAAACCAAAGGTACTTGCCGATGGAACTGTGGATTACAAAAATATGGAATTATTTGAATTTATAAAAAAAGATACCTTGGTTGCGGAATATTTTCCGGCGACGGCGGGGACTTTTGGTTATGATGTAACAGGACAGATGATTAGTCCCAAACATGGGAAAGAGCTTTCGGCACTTCGTGTGATTGGCGTGCGCGTATCCGAAGATAAAAAGAAATATTATGCGGATGTTGATGGAATTATTGAGTGGCACGAGGGTGAAAATAAGTTAGAAATACGAAATTTATATACGGTTCCCGGTAATGTCGATGCCGCAACCGGAAATATTCGTTTTAATGGTGATGTAAATATCATGGGAAATGTGACGTCCGGATTTTCTGTGCAGGCGGCTGGAAATATTGTGATTGACGGACACTGTGAAGCAAGCCAGATTGAAGCCGGCGGCGATGTAATTATCCGAAAAGGCTGTCAGGGAAAAGGACTTGGAAAGATTACCGCGGGAAAAAGTATTGTTGGCCAGTTTTTTGAGTCAGCAGTTTTGACGGCAGGAAAAGATGTGCAGGCAACGTATTTGCTGAACTGCCAGTTAAAAGCGAAAGGAAAACTTCTGGTGGAAGGAAGGAAAGGCGTGATTATTGGTGGCAAAACCTGCGCAAAATTAGGTGTTTCCTGTAATGGAATTGGAAATATAGCAGAAATTGCAACCGTTGTCAGTGTAGGAATTGACAAAGAAGATATGACGGCTTATCAGGAACTACAGAAAAAGATTGAGCAGACACAGGCGGAATTGCAGACGTGTGAAAATGGATTGAATAAATTAATGGCTAATTCGGTGCATAATGAAAAAGTTTCGATGATGATACAGCGACTGACACGAGCAGTATATACGTTAAAGAGCAGCCGTAAGGAGCTTTTTTCAGAACGGAATGCCCAGATGGAACAGATGACAAAGCAAAAAGAGGCAAGGATTCAGGTGTCCGGACGGGCTTATCCGGGTACGTTACTGTTTTTGAATGAGGATCCATTTGCAATTAAGGAAATATACAACAATGTGGAATTTGTAAAACATGATAACCGCATTGATACATTGGCTCATTAGGGGGTGAAGATATGATACAGGGAAAAGATATGTTGTTTAGTTATGTGATTTCTGTTATCGAAAACAGAGATTTTTATGCAGAGTATCATTGTGAAAAAGTGCAGCGTTTTACGAGGATTTTGCTTGAAAAAGTGATTCGGTTTTGTCCGGATTATAAAATATCGGAAGAGGATGTGGATACAATCTGCTTTGCGGCAATGTTGCATGATGTCGGGAAAATTGTCGTTCCGGACCGGATTTTACACAAGGCAGGTCGTCTTAATTTTAATGAATTGGAAATTATGAAAAACCACACTAGAAAGGGCAGACAGATTTTTGAGCGTCTGATGAAACTTACAAGAGAAGACAGTGTGGATTATGCACTGTATAAATGTTGTGCAGAGGTTTGTATGTATCATCACGAGCGCTATGATGGTGATGGGTACCCACTTGGATTAAAGGGAGACGAAATTCCGATTGCGGCTCAGATTGTGGGATTAGCAGATGCTTATGATGCACTTATCAGCGAGAGAATTTACAAGCCGGCGTACAAACCGGAAGAGGCGTTTGAAATGATTATTGAGGGTGACTGCGGCGTGTTTAATCCACGTTTGATTGATTTATTTTCCATGATTCGTATGGAGTTGGAAGAGGTGCATGAGGAAATAATGCGAAAGAAAGGTTGACAGATTACATAGATGTTGCTATAATTCTTAACAAATGTAACAATTTTGTAACAATTGCAATTTGTAAAGAAGAAGGTAATAAGATGAAAAAATATGGGAAGAAACTTTTTGCACTTGCATTAGCGAGTGGTTTGATTGTCGGCAGTGTATACTCTGTACAGGCTGCCATGGTAGGCTCGGAAGAGCAGGTAGAAGGTGCTACCGTATTGTTAGAGCAGTATTGCAGCAATGTGGCAAATGGTACCGTAGATGCAAAGACATCAGAGGTGTTAGTAACATCGGAGCCTAATGTGACGGCTGCACCAGTCGCAACACCGGCACCGGCACAGACGACGACAGATACCGCTAAGGAAGCAAAGAAGGATACACACGTAGAATTGAATTTAAATTATTCAAGACTTGGTGTTGCCAATAAAGTGGATACCTATTTGAATGTTAGAAAGAAACCATCGGAAAGTGGAAAAGTAGTAGGAAAGATGACAAAGAATGCCGGATGTCATGTATACCACATCAAAAAAGGATGGGCTAAGATTGTTTCCGGTAAGGTAAAAGGTTATGTAAAGGCATCCTATCTGACAACGGATGCGAAAGCAGAAAAACTGGCGACGAAAGTAGGCCGTGAGTGTGTAGAAATCCAGACGGATTCACTTCGTGTACGTGCTCTTCCATCGACTTCTGCTCCAATTTATTCCGTTGTATCGGAAGGCGAGGAGTTCACCATGAAAGAGGGCGAACTAACTTTAGATTATGTGAAAAAGATTGTGAAAAAACAGAAAATATCCAAAGATGCGATTAAGAGAGCCGGCGGATATGAGGCAATGCAGGAACAGTTGAAAGACTTTATCTGCATTTATGTGGATGATGATTATGCGTTTGTCGCAAAAGATTTTGTAAAAGAGCAGTATACGCTGAAACGTGCGACAAAGGTAAGCACCGTGAAAGCATCTTCATCAAGCGGTGTATCGTCAAGTCAGGCATCGATTGTGGAATATGCAAAACAGTTTTTAGGTAACCGTTATGTTTGGGGAGGCGCAAGTCTTACAAACGGAACAGACTGTTCCGGATTTACAATGAGTCTGTATGCGAAGTATGGACATTCCCTGCCGCATAACGCTGCAGCACAGGCTGGCTGCACAAGAAAAGTTTCGTCACCAAAACCGGGTGATTTGTTCTTCTACAGCAACGGTAGCCGTATTAACCATGTTGCGATGTATATTGGTGGTGGTATGGTAATTCATGCCAGCAATCCTCGTGATGGTATTAAGATTAGTAATGCTTATTATCGTCATCCGGCAAAAATCGGACGAGTTATGAATTAATTTTATAAAACAGTAAATGTTAGAAGCACAAAGCAAAGGCGTTCGCGCAGTTGTTTTGTGCTTTTTTGTATAAAGGCAGATATTTTTGACGATACTGTCCCTAAGAGCAACGATTGATTGAAAAGAATGGATGGTGGACAGCATGAATCGAAAATATATTGTGATATGCAGTTTTTTTGCAGCGTTTTTTGTATTGTCGTTATTATGTTACGGAAGTTTTGAGTATGCAAAAAAGCAGGAACAGAAAAAACTGGCGCAGCAAAATGCAGCCCAGACAAGCACCAAGCAGGAGCAGCGGGTTACAAGCGAGACAAAATTAGTGATTGAAAAGTGGGAAGAAGAATCCGAAGAACTGGTAAAAGAAGAAAGAGACATGCCACCGGAGTATGCCGGTCTTACAAGGGAAGAACTGGAAAAGCAGCTGACTGTAGAAATTAAAGATAAATCATGGGAGGAAGAAAAGGAGGGGTTAGTAAAAATAACACTGGAATCATTTTCAGAAGGTAAAATTGTTATTCGAAAGGTGTATAACAAATCAAGTGAGCAGGGATATATTTTACGATTAAAGGACGGAGAAGTAGTCATCTACCGGAAGGATGAGGAAGAACCGTTTGAAAAAACCGGTCTGAAAGAAGAAAATTTATCCAAGCAGGATAAAAAGATACTGCAGGGCGGATATGCTGTGCGGACAGAAAAAGAGCTGTATTCCGTCCTTGAAAACTTTTCCAGTTAAGGTATAATAGAGAAGATAAAAGGAAGAGACGGAGGATGTCATGAAGACACAGTGTGATGTGATTGTTGTAGGTGGGGGAGCTTCTGGCTTATTATGTGCTGTCATGCTTGCTAGGAAAGGCGTGCAGGTGACAGTTTTAGAAAAAAATCATCGAATTGGTAAAAAACTATCGGCAACCGGAAATGGCAGATGCAATTTTACCAATTTACATATGAATGAGAATTGTTATTATGGAAATTCGGAATTTATTTCTCGTCTTTTGACAGAGGTGTCTGCAAAATGCGTGATTACAGAGTTTGAAAAGTATGGTATTTTGCACCGGGAAAAAGATGGCTATGTTTATCCGCATACGAATCAGGCTGCGACTGTTGTGAATGGGCTGTGTCATGCCTGCACACAGTATGGAGTGACAATTTATGAAGACTGTGAAGTAGAGCAGATTACAAAGAAAAAAGAGTTCCTTGTCCATACATCAAAAGGAGATTTTAACAGTGCCTATGTTGTTTTAGCAACCGGTGGAAAAGCGGGGAAAGAGAGTGGAGGAAGTGAAAGCGGTTATTCGCTGGCAGAAAGTTTCCATCATACGGTTACTAAATTATATCCAGGACTAACCGGTCTTGTGTGCGATGGTGCGGTATGGAATAAGACGGCGGGAACGAGGGTGCAGGGAACATTTTCGTTGATGATTGATGGGAAAGCGGAGGCTTTTGAAACCGGAGAAATCCAGATTGTGAAAAACGGTGTATCCGGCATCCCAGTTTTTCAAATGTGCCGTATGGCAGCAAAAGCACTGGATGAAAACAGGTTAGTGGAAGGTGTGATTGATTTTGTTCCTGACCTTTCTAAGGAAGAAATAAAAAACTGGATTAAGAAACATGGTGTGGAAGGATTGCTGCCACAAAAATGGGTGCCGCTTTGCAAACGGGCAAAAAATCTGGTGGAATTTGTAAAAGCTTTTCGGTTTGTAATTCGTGATACCTTTGGCATGGAGCGTGCGCAGGTGACCGCGGGCGGTGTGCCGGTAGAAGAAGTGGTGCAGGATTCCATGGAGTCGAAAAAGGTGGACCATTTGTATCTTTTGGGTGAACTTTTGGATGTGGATGGAATCTGTGGCGGCTATAACCTGCATTTTGCATGGAGTACCGCAATGATAGCAGCAAAACATATTTTGCAGTCGAGGAAGGAGAATGAAAAATAATGCTTCAATTATCTCAGTGTAAATTGTCGTGGCAGGAAGATTCTTTTTCTAAACTGCAAAAAAAAGCAGCTAAACTTCTTGGAATTTCGGTGGAGGATTTCACACAATTTATGATTGTAAAACGCAGTTTGGATGCCAGAAAAAAGCCGAATCTTTTTGTGTTATATACTGTGAAATTTTCGTGCCGCAGAGAATCCGAGGTTTTAAAAAAAAATCGAAAAAATAAAAATTTAACGATTGCCAAAAAAGAGCCTTCCTTGTGGCGGCAGATAGAAGAAATTAAAAATCCGGAGCGTGTTGTTGTCGTGGGAGCAGGTCCGGCAGGACTTTTTAGTGCTTACTATCTGAGTCTGTGTGGTTATTCCCCGATTGTCATTGAGCGGGGAGCAAAGATGGAAGAGCGTCATGCCGATATTCAGAAATTCTGGCAGGAAGGTGTCTTAAAACCGGATTCCAATGTGGCATTTGGAGAGGGAGGTGCCGGTACATTTTCGGATGGAAAGTTAAATACCGGAGTGAAGGATAAAACCGGAAGAAAACAATTTGTTTTACAGAGTTTTGTGAATTTTGGTGCGCCGGAAGAGATTTTGTATGATGCAAAGCCGCATATCGGTACGGATGTTTTGCAGACGGTAATTACGAATATGAGGCTTGAAATGGAACAAAAGGGCTGTCAGTTTTTGTTTCACACGAAAATGATAAAGATTTTAGAAGAAAATGGACGTGTGCGTGGCGTGCTTACACAGAATGGAGAAAAAGAAGAGCCTATTTTGTGTGACCGTGTGATTCTTGCCATCGGACACAGTGCCAGAGATACGTTTGAACTCTTAAAGAAAGAACATATTACGATGTCGCAGAAACCATTTGCCATGGGCGTTCGTGTGCAGCACAGGCAGGAAGATATTGACTGCGCACAGTATGGATTTAATGATGAAAAACTGCCGGCATCGCCGTATAAACTGACGGGAAAGACAACAGATGGAAGAGGTGTCTATTCTTTTTGCATGTGCCCGGGCGGTTATGTAGTAAACGCATCCTCCGAAGAGGGCGGACTTGTCGTGAATGGAATGAGTAATGCTGACAGAGCATCCGGATTTGCAAACAGTGCGATTGTTGTTTCTGTTTCGGAAGAGGATTTTGAAGGAGACGATTGTCTGGCAGGTGTTGCATTACAGAGAAAGTATGAAAAACTTGCGTATGAACTTGCTGATGGGAAAATTCCGGTACAGCGCTATGAAGATTTTTGTAACAATCAGCCGACGAAAGCACTTGGAAAAGTTGCGCCATGTGTTGAGGGAAAATGGCAGTTTTCAAATATCCGCTTAGCGTTGCCAAATTATATAATCAATGGTATAATTGACGGAATGGGGCAGTTTGCGGAGAAAATTCATGAATTTGACCATCCGGATACATTGTTGCTTGGTTTGGAATCACGCACCTCATCACCGGTTCGTATTGAAAGAGATGAGGATTTTGAAAGTGTTTCTCTGGCAGGCCTTTACCCCTGCGGGGAGGGCGCCGGATATGCCGGAGGAATTATGTCGGCGGCAATGGATGGATTACGGATTGCAATGAAAATACAGGAAAAAAAGAAAGAGGAATCAAATCATGCGTGAGAATTTAAAGGATAAAAAAAGAATTGTATTCAAAGTGGGTTCTTCCACATTGACGCATAAAGAGACAGGAGCACTTGACCTTGTCAAGATGGAGAAATTTGTGCGGATTCTTACCGATTTACATAATCAGGGCAAAGAAATTGTTGTCGTTTCTTCCGGTGCAATTTTGGTAGGAAGAAAGGCACTTGGCAATATGGAAAGACCGACAGAGCGTTCCGTGAAACAGGCCTGTGCAGCGGTCGGACAGTGCCGCCTGATGACAGTGTATCAAAAACTTTTTTCGGAATACAATCAAAACACCGCACAGATTTTGATGACTAAAATTACGATTGCCAATGATATCAGCAGACACAATGCGCAGAATACATTCCGTGAATTATTAAACTTAGGAGTCATTCCGATTGTGAATGAAAATGATACCGTGGCAACCGATGAGATTGATTTAAGTTTTAGTGATAATGATTTTTTGTCTGCGATTGTGGCGGCAATTATTGGCGCAGATTTGCTTGTCTTATTAAGTGATATTGACGGACTGTACACCGATGACCCGAATAAAAATAAGGATGCCAAATTGATTCCTTATGTAGAGCGGATTACGGATGAAATGTTAGGCATGGCAAAAGGACCGTCGACCGATATGGGAACCGGCGGTATGAGTTCTAAAGTCGGAGCGGCAGGTATTGCAAATGACGCCGGAGCGGATATGGTAATTATCAATGGCGATGACATGGAGCACATTAATCAGCTTCTTGCCGGTGAGGAAATTGGTACATTATTTAAGGCTCATAAGACAACACATTTTCATTTGAAAAATTACTTAGACCGATAGAAAATAGGAGAGACAGAATGAATCAGGAAAAAATTAACCGTATCAATGAATTGTATAAAAAGCAGAAGGCAGGGACAATTACGCCGGAGGAAAAAGACGAGCAGTCACTTCTTCGCGCTGAGTATATTGCCGCAGTCCGCAATAATCTGCGAAACACATTAGAGCACACCTCGATTCAGGAGCCTGATGGCACCATTCATAAATTGAGAAAAAAGGAAACACATTGATGACAAAAAAAGAAATGCGAAAAAAGATGCTTTTTCTGCGCGATTCTTTATCCGAAAAGGAGCGTAAAGAGAAAAGCGGAGAGATTGCAAAACGGCTTTTTACTTTGGAAGAATTTCAAAAAGCAGATGTGGTTTTGTCATATCAATCGTTTCGTTCAGAAGTGGAAACGACAGAAATTAATCGGAAAATCCGTGAGAGCGGCAAAGCTCTTTATCTGCCCAAAACGTATGCGGACAGAAAAGAGATGGCATTTTACCGGGTGTATTCGGATGCGGATTTAATACCGGGCTATCAGGGGATTTTGGAGCCGCAGGAAAAAGAGCCCTTTACGGAAAAACTTGTGTTTTTGAAACCGGAGAAAGTTCTGATGTTGATGCCGGGGGCTGCCTTTGATGATAAGGGAAACCGCATTGGCTATGGAGGCGGTTATTATGACCGCTTTTTATCGCAGATGGGGGGATATATTGGAAACTGTTGTATGCTGGCATTTGAAATGCAGTGGGTGAAAGAAATTGAAGCAGAAGCATGTGATATTCGGGTAAACCGGATTTTGACAGACAGGAGGTAAATCATGGAATCAGCTGAAAAGATGTTACAGGAGCTTGGAGCGCGGGCAAAAAAAGCGTCCCGTGAGTTAAATAGACTTGGTGTAACGAGGAAGAATGAGGGGCTCGAAGCGGTAGCGAAAGCACTTATTTTACATCAGGATAAAATCCTTGCTGCAAATGAGAAAGATGTGAAAAAGGCAAAAGAGAATCAGATGAAGGAATCGTTAGTGGACAGACTTTCTTTGACAGAAGAGAGAATCGAGGCAATGGCAGAGGGGCTTACCCAGATTGTGGCACTCGAAGACCCGGTTGGAGAGGTGTCGGAGATGAAGACATCACCGCTTGGTATGCAGATTGGACAAAAGAGGGTGCCGCTTGGTGTGATTGGTATTATTTATGAATCCAGACCAAATGTAACAGCCGATGCGTTCGGGCTTTGCTTTAAAACAGGAAATGCTGTGATTCTGCGGGGAGGAAGTGATGCCTTAAATTCAAATCTTGCGATTACAAATGTAATTGCAGAGGCACTTTCTGCGTGTGATTTGCCGGCAGACAGTATTCAGCTTTTGACAGACATTTCCCATGAGACAGCAGAGAAATTTATGCGTCTGAATGAGTACATTGATGTGCTGATTCCAAGAGGCGGTGCAGGACTTATTAAGACGGTTGTGGAAAAAAGTACCGTACCGGTCATTGAAACCGGAACCGGAAATTGTCATGTGTATGTCGATGAGAGTGCAGACATTGATATGGCAGTAAATATTATTGAAAATGCAAAGACGCAGCGGTATGGTGTGTGCAATGCCTGTGAATCGCTGGTTATACATAAAAAAATTGCAAAGGACGTATTGCCAAAGATTGCTGACCGTTTAGCAGAACATGGTGTGGAAATGCGTGGAGATGAATACTCGATGCAGTGTGATCGTAGAATTATTAAAGCATCAGAAGAAGATTATGGAACCGAATATTTAGATGCTATTATTTCCATCAAAACGGTAGATTCCCCGGAGGAAGCGATTGAGCACATCAATCACTATAATACCGGACATTCGGAAGCGATTGTTACATCTGACTATCACAATGCGATGACATTTTTGAATGATGTAGACGCAGCGGCGGTTTATGTCAATGCCTCGACAAGATTTACCGATGGTTTTGAGTTTGGCTTCGGCGCGGAAATCGGAATCAGCACCCAGAAACTCCATGCGAGAGGACCAATGGGGCTTAAGGCATTGACAACGACTAAATATATTATTTTAGGAGATGGACAAATCAGGCAGTAAATAATGAGTTTTTGAGGTGACGTATGAAGATGATAGGAAATGGCTTGCGGTTAATTCGTGTGTTTTTTCGGCTTGTTTTTGAAATGATACGGAATTATAAGAAGTTGAACAATGACCCGGATCACAATTTCCTAATATGCAAAGAAATTTGTCAAAAGATTGTAGAGTGTGCCAAAATTCAATTAGAGATTGTTCAAAAAGAGGCACTTCCAAAATTGGAAAACTTTTTGCTCGTGTCAAACCACCGTTGTTTTTTTGATGTGGTTTTTCTACTGGCAGCAATTGAAGATACAATTAGTTTTGTGGCGGCGAAAGAACTTTGGCATTATCCAATTCTATCCCGTTATTTGGATTCAATTGGGTGTGTGGCACTCGAACGGGGAGCAAAAAAAACGGAAACGATAAAAAGCAATATTGTTTCCATGCATCAGGCACTTGCCAAGGGAAATCTTGTCTTATTTCCGGAAGGAGAATGCAGTTATTACGATGAGCAGATGCATAAGTTCCGAAAGGGCGGTTTTATCGGGTTGGATGCAAAGCAGCCAATTGTTCCGGTTTATATGAAACCGGAACGACTCTCAAGCATTGGAAGATGGATTGTCCCAAAGGGGAGAGTGGCTGTTTTTATCGGCTCGTTCTTTACACCGTCCGAGGTTGAAAAAGGGACTCCGACAGCCGCCAAAATTGCAGATATGGCAAGAGACAAAATTCTTGCACTCGGGCAAATGTCAGAAGGTTGACATTTTGTCATAAAAAAATTATAATTGTGTTATTGAAGATGCATTTAGGAGGCTAGTGGCGTGAAACCATATGGATTGAATGAATTAAGAAAAAAATATTTAGAATTCTTTGAAAGTAAAGGACATTTGGCGTTGCCAAGTTTTTCACTTGTGCCGGAGAATGACAAAAGTTTGTTGTTAATTAACGCCGGCATGGCACCGCTGAAACCATATTTTACCGGACAGGAAATTCCTCCGAGAACACGTGTGACAACTTGTCAGAAGTGTATCCGTACCGGAGATATTGAAAATGTAGGAAAGACGGCTAGACATGGTACTTTTTTTGAAATGCTTGGTAACTTCTCTTTTGGTGATTATTTCAAGCATGAGGCGATTGCCTGGTCATGGGAATTTTTGACGAAAGTTTTGGAAATACCGGAAGACCGTCTGTATCCGTCTGTATATTTAGAAGATGATGAGGCATTTGATATTTGGAATAAGGAAGTTGGTGTGGCAAAAGACCGTATTTTCCGCTTTGGAAAAGAAGATAATTTCTGGGAGCATGGTGCCGGTCCTTGTGGTCCTTGTTCTGAGATTTATTACGACCGTGGAGAAAAATACGGCTGTGGAAAGCCCGGTTGTACAGTTGGCTGTGAGTGTGACCGCTACATCGAGATTTGGAATAATGTATTTACCCAGTTTGAAAATGATGGGGAAGGCCACTACACAGAATTGGAAAATAAAAACATTGATACCGGTATGGGATTAGAGCGTCTGGCTACGGTAATGCAGGATGTAGACTCGATTTTTGATGTCGATACCATCAAAGCAATCCGTGATAAGATTTGTGAGTTTGCCGGTGTATCTTATGGAGAGGAATACAAGACAGATGTTTCCATTCGTGTTATTACCGACCATATTCGTTCTGTAACCTTTATGGTTTCCGATGGTATTACGCCATCCAATGAGGGGCGCGGCTATGTGCTTCGAAGACTTCTCCGCCGTGCCGCACGCCATGGAAGACTGCTTGGTATTCAGGGCGAGTTTCTTGCTAAATTAAGCGAGACAGTGATGGCAGAGTCTCACACAGGATATCCGGAATTGTTAGACCGTAAAGATTATATTATTAAGTTAATTACCGTGGAAGAACAGAACTTTAATAAGACCATCGATCAGGGTCTCGCTATTTTGAATACAATGATGGAAGATTTGCAAAAGAGCGGTGAAAAAGTTCTTTCCGGTGAAAATACATTTAAACTGTATGATACCTATGGCTTCCCAATTGATTTGACGATTGAGATTTTAGAGGAAAAAGGATTTTCTGTTGATGAAGATGGTTTCAAAGAGGCGATGGAAAACCAGCGTCAGACGGCACGTGATGCCAGAGAGACAACCAATTACATGGGAAAAGATGTTACGATTTATCAGTCCATTGATGCTTCTGTCGAAAGTAAATTTGTCGGCTATGACCGTTTGATACATGAGTCGAAGGTTACAGTTTTGACAACCAAAGATGCCATTGTTGATGAGCTGAAAGAAGGCGAAGAGGGAACGATTCTTGTAGAAGAGACCCCGATGTATGCCACAATGGGTGGCCAGGTAGCAGATGCCGGTGTGATTGAAGGGGCAGATGGTACATTTGTTGTTGAAGATGTCATCAAACTTCAGGGAACGAAGATTGGACATGTTGGACGTGTGACAAAGGGTGTTATCAAAAAAGGTGAAACCGTAAAACTTACGGTGGATGAAGAACAGAGAAATCTGACAGCAAATAACCACAGTGCGACTCATTTGATGCAGCAGGCACTGCGTGAGGTGCTCGGCAGTCATGTAGAGCAGAAAGGTTCGTTAGTGGACAAGGATAAACTTCGTTTTGACTTTACGCATTTCTCTCCAATGACAGAAGAAGAAATTGCAAAAGTAGAGGAAATTGTAAACCGTGAAATTGCGGCAGGTCTTGATGTTGTGACAAATGAAATGTCGATAGAAGATGCGAAGAAGACCGGTGCAATGGCTCTGTTTGGTGAAAAATACGGCGAGGTTGTTCGCGTTGTTCAGATGGGAACATTTAGTTCTGAACTTTGTGGTGGTACTCATGTAAGTAACACCAGAAATATTTCTGCTTTCAAGATTATTTCAGAAAGCGGTGTTGCAGCAGGTGTACGTCGAATCGAAGCACTGACCGGAAAAGCTCTTTTTGAGTATTACAATACGATGGAGAGTGAACTGCAAGAGGCAGCAAAACTTTTGAAAGCAGTGCCGTTAGAAGTGAGTGCAAAAGTTGTTTCATTGCAGGATGAAGTAAAACAGCTTCAGAAAGAAAATGACAAACTAAAAGCAAAACTTGCGAAAGAAGCCGCAGGAGACTTGTTGTCCGAGGCCAAAGAAGTGGATGGAATCCATATTTTGACAAAACAGCTTACGGATGTTGATATGAACGGCATGCGTGATTTGGGCGATGAGGCAAAACAGAAGCTTGGTGAGGCATTTATTGTATTTGCAAGCCAGGTTGGGGAAAAAGTGAATTTAATTGCCATGGCAACTGATGGTGCGATGAAAAAGGGCGCTCATGCCGACAATTTAATTAAAGAAGTTGCATCCATTGTAGGCGGTGGCGGTGGTGGCCGTCCGAATATGGCGCAGGCTGGTGGAAAGTTACCGGAAAAGATTCCGGAAGCGCTCGCGTGTGCAAAAATCGTAATGGAGCAGCAGATTAAGAAATAATATGGAGGAATTGAGCATGGAAAAGGCAAGCAGAAAAAAGGTAGGTTTCTTTAACAAAATCGGTTTTAAAATGGTACTAATTATTGCTTTGGCAGGAGCAGTAATTTCAGCTGTTACAATGTTAATGATTGTTCCACGCAGTACCAAACAGATTGAAACTTTGACAAAGAATGAGATGACAAATTTGGTACAAGCGTATTCAACAGATTTAAATGATAAGTTGATGGAAAAACGTGTCTTATCTTATGATGGTTATGCTAATATTTTAAGAAATGTTAAAATTTCCGGATTAGATACTTCGTATGCGTATTTGGTTGACAAAGAAGGTATTATGCGTTTTCATCCAACGGAATCAAAGGTTGGTAAATCAGTAGAAAATGCTGTTGTGAAAGATGTAGTAAGCCGTATGAAAAAGGGAGAGAATGTCAAAAACGATTTTGCAACGTATGAATTCAAGGGCGAAATAAAATATGGTGCATATTATGTACTTAATGACAAAAGCATTTTAGTTATCACAGCAGACAAGAGTGATGTGATGTCAGTTCCAAATTCCATGTGGGTACGTGGGATTTCAGTTGCTGTCATTGGAATTATCTTAAGTGTTTTAGTTGGTTTATTAGCAGTTGTTTTGATTGTTCGTCCGCTGGTAAGTCTTACGGATGTCATTGATGAGACAGCAAGACTGGATTTCACAAATGATGATAAAGTGAAGAAGATTGCACTTCGCCGCGATGAAGTTGGTTTGATGGGTAAATCCGTGGCGGGCATGAGAGAAAGTCTTCGTCAGAGTATTATGAATTTGAAGGATTCCAGTCAGAAGATTTGCGAAGAAGTCGGTAAAGTAAATGATGTCAGTGAACAGATTCGTGAGCAGTGTATGGATAACTCTGCAACGACGGAGCAGTTAGCAGCCGGCATGCAGGAAACTTCTGCAACGACAGGAACAATTGCACAGAACATCGGAGACATGAGACAGGGTGCATCCGATATCGCAAAACTTTCCAAAGATGGTGTGAGACTTTCTGATGAGATTTCAGAAAGAGCAACAGCACTTGGTGAGTCCGCAAATTCAGCGATGGATCGCGCCGGTTCTATGTATGATACGATTAAGACACAGGTAGAAAAAGCAGTAAGCGCTGCTGATTGTGTAAAACAGATTAATGAGATGACGGAGTCCATTATGCAGATTTCTTCTCAGACAAGCCTTTTGGCATTGAATGCGTCAATTGAAGCAGCTCGTGCCGGTGAGGCAGGAAAAGGATTTGCTGTCGTTGCTTCGGAAATCAGTAAACTTGCAAACGAAACATCGGATTCGGTAACAAGTATTAATGAGATTGTACTTGAAGTAAACTCTTCTGTGGATGAAATGGTTCAGAGTATGGAGGGAACAACGAAGTTCTTAGACGAAGTGGTATTAAAAGATTATGACCAGTTCAGAGCTATCAGCGACCAGTATAACAATGATGCAGATGTTGTAAAGACAAGCATGGAAAATGTAGAGCATGCCATTCTTTCACTTACCGATTCGATTGGTGTGATTGCTGACGCAATTACCGGTATTAACACAACGATTGACGAAGCAACCGTTGGTGTAACCGATATTGCAGAAAAGACCGGAAGTGTCGTAACTGAGGCAGCACAGAATGCAGAACTTGTAGATACCTGCATGGATTCTGTAGAGCAGCTTGAGAAGATTGCTGATAAGTTTACTTTGTAAAGTAACAAAGGCTGTTAGTCTATTACAAACTAAATAAAACAACGAAAAAGAAGTTCCTTTGTGAGAGACGGGATAACGCTTCGCGTTATAGTCTTCACAAAGGAACTTCTTTTTCGTTTGTTTTATGCTTAGTTCGTATGAAACAGCTTTTAATTCATAAAAGAACGTATTCGATGCTAATCTATTTGGCTTCCGGTAATTTAGAAAAAAACTTTGTGACTCGTGGGTTTTGAGTACGTCAGTAGGTGGCACTGGTAGTTTCAGTGCCCCTACTGTTACGCACTCAACGAGCGAAAGCGCCCACGAGACGCAAAGTTTTTTTCAAAATTACCGGACCCCCAAAAGATTACTCATCGATTACTTCTACGCCATATATGCATCTTCTCAGCTTCTTTAATCAAATCATCACGGAAATCCGGATGAGCGATGCCAATTAATGCTTCAGCTCTCTGCCAGCCGGAAAGTCCTTTTAAGTTTACCATACCGTATTCGGTTACAACATACATCGTATTTGCACGGGTATCGGTAACAATGGAACCATTTGCTAAAGTTGGGCGGATACGGGACTGTACTTCGCCCTGTTTATTTTTAAAGGTAGAAGAGAGGCAGATAAAGCTCTTTCCGCCTTTTGATTTATAAGCACCTAATACGAAATCAAGCTGGCCGCCTGCTCCACTGATATTTTTTGTGCCGGCGGATTCAGCATTAACCTGTCCAAACAAATCAATGTCAACAGCATTGTTAATTGAAATGAAGTTATCATGTGCGGAAATGACATCAATTTCATTGGCATAATCTACAGGAACACTCATACATTCCGGATTGTTATCCAAATAGTCATACAATTTCTTTGTGCCGGCAGCAAAAGCGTATACCTGACGGCCTTTGTTTAAGTTTTTCTTAGAACCATTGATTTTTCCGGCTTTGGCAATGTCAACAAAAGCATCGACATACATTTCGGTGTGAACACCAAGATCTTTTAAATCGGATTCAGCAATCAGTGAGCCGACAGCGTTTGGCATACCGCCAATTCCCAACTGAAGGCAGGCACCGTTTGGAATCTGCGCAACGATCTGTCTTGCTACTGCGTGGTCAACTTCTGTTGCAGCAGCACCGCCGCCCATTTCTGCGATTGGTGGGTTTGAGCCTTCGATAATCATATCTACTTTAGAAATATGAATTCCATTTTCAAATCCGCCAAGACAGCGTGGCATGTTTTTGTTTACCTCAACGATAATGGTTTTCGCGCGCTCGCAGGCAGCTCCCAAATGGGAAGCACTTGGTCCAAAGTTAAAGTATCCGTGTTCATCCATCGGTGCTACCTGCATAACAGCAATGTCCACAGGATTTTCTAAATCACGGTAATAACGTGGCAGTTCCGAATAGCGGATTGGAGAGTAGAAAGAAAATCCTTTTGCAACAGCTTTTCTTTCGATTCCGCTCATGTGCCAGGAGTTCCATGTCATGTGTGCAGCCGGATCTTCAATTTTGAAAATCTCCGGTTCCCACATCAGGATACCGCCACGGAAGTTCACATCGTGAAGCTCCGGCAGACGTTTGGCAAGTTCTTTGTCGAAATCCACAGGTGTTGTCACGGTCCAGCCGTAATCCACCCAGTTTCCTGACTTAACCACTTCGGCTGCCTCTTTGGCAGTCACAAGTTTACTCTTATATAATTCGTTCATATCTGGTAAAACCTCCATTCTGGTAACTATATTTGCAATATGTTTATTTTAGCATTATCGCATGGTGCGGTCAAGTAGCCAGTCGGTTCACAAAATGTTCATGGAAAAAGTTTGTTAAATTGTTGACAATATCGTTTTCGTTTGTTATTATGAGTAAGGATTAAATCATAAAAAGTGGTAAATTGTAGTTTGATTTACAGATAGGAAAAAGATATGATAAAAGCAATATATCCGGGTAGTTTTGATCCCGTTACATATGGGCACTTAGATGTTATTAAGAGAGCATCCAAAGTAGTGGACGAATTGATTATCGGAGTGCTTGTGAATCAGGAAAAAACGCCTTTATTTACAAGGGAAGAGCGTGTAGAACTGTTAAAGCAGACCACGAAAGAATTTCCAAATGTGAGGGTTTTAACATTTACCGGATTGACAATTGATTTTGCCAAACAAAATGATGCAAAGCTGATTATCCGCGGTCTCCGTGCCGTGACGGATTTTGAATCCGAGATGCAGATTGCACAGACTAATCACAGCATTGAGCCGGAGATTGATACGATGTTTTTTACTACGAGTCTTGAGTATGCTTTCCTAAGTTCCACCATTGCGAAAGAAGTTGCTTTTTATGGCTCGGATGTATCGAAACTGGTGCCGGAAGTTGTTCAGAAGGCATTCAGAGAAAAGTATGATCAGAAACTGCGAAAGCAGTGATGATAAATTAAGTAGTATTAGTAAAAAATTTATAAGGAGGATATATTCATGTCTAAGAAAGTTGTATTAGCAGGTGCTTGCCGTACGGCAATTGGTAAAATGGGTGGTGCATTAAGCACAACTCCAGCACCAAAATTAGGTTCTATCGTTATTGAGGAGGCTCTTAAGAGAGCAGGCGTGCCAAAGGATGCCGTTGACCATGTTTACATGGGATGTGTAATCCAGGCAGGTCTTGGTCAGAACGTAGCTCGTCAGGCATCCATCGGTGCTGGTCTTCCAATCGAGACGACAGCAGTTACTGTAAACGTTGTTTGTGGTTCCGGTTTGAACTGTGTAAATATGGCAGCTCAGATGATTCAGACAGGAGATGCTGATATCGTTGTTGCTGGTGGTATGGAGAACATGTCCATGGCTCCTTACGCAGCTATGAATGCTCGTTTTGGTTACCGTATGAACAATGGTAAACTTGTGGATACCATGGTAAACGATGCATTGTGGGATGCTTTCAATCAGTATCACATGATGATTACTGCTGAGAACGTAGCAGAGCAGTACGGAATTACTCGCGAAGAGTTGGATGAGTTCTCTGCTAACAGCCAGCAGAAATGTGAAGCTGCTATCGCTGCAGGTAAATTCAAAGATGAGATTGTTCCTGTTGAAATCAAATCTAAAAAGAAAACAATCGTATTTGATACCGATGAGGGACCACGTCCTGGTACAACAGCTGAGAGTCTTAGCGGTCTTAGATGCTGCTCCGGTAAAGAAGGCGGTGTGGTAACAGCTGGTAATGCTTCCGGTATTAATGATGGTGCAGCTGCTATCGTAGTAATGAGCGAAGAAAAAGCAAAAGAGCTTGGTGTAACACCAATGGCAACATTCGTAGCCGGTGCTCTTGGCGGTGTGGATCCAAAAATCATGGGTGTTGGACCGGTCGCTTCCACAAAGAAGGTTCTTGCTAAAACAGGCATGAGCATTGATGACTTTGATTTGATTGAGGCAAACGAGGCATTTGCAGCACAGTCTGTAGCAGTAGGCCGTGACCTTGGATTTGACCTTAGCAAATTGAATGTAAACGGTGGTGCAATTGCACTTGGACATCCGGTTGGAGCAAGTGGATGCCGTATCCTTGTTACATTGCTTCATGAGATGCAGAAACGCGATGCAAAGAAAGGTCTTGCAACACTTTGTATCGGTGGTGGAATGGGATGTTCCACAATTGTTGAGAGAGACTAATTTTACTTTTGGGACGAGCCGGTATTATATCGGTTCGTTCCTGTGATGTAAAAAAGAAATTTTAAATGGAGGATACTTTCAATGGAATTTGTAACATATGAAGTAGAAGGTGCAGTTGGTATTATTACCATCAACCGCCCAAAAGCATTGAATGCATTAAACAGTGCTGTTTTGGAAGAACTGAACCAGACTCTGGATGCAGTTGACCAGAATGAAATCCGCTGCCTGATTTTGACAGGTGCCGGAGAGAAATCTTTTGTTGCCGGTGCAGACATCGGAGAGATGAGCACATTGACAAAAGCAGAAGGCGAAGCCTTTGGTAAAAAAGGAAACGATGTATTCCGTAAGTTAGAGACATTCCCGATTCCTGTAATTGCTGCAGTAAACGGATTTGCTCTTGGTGGTGGATGCGAGATTTCCATGAGCTGTGATATCCGTATCTGCTCTGACAATGCCGTATTTGGCCAGCCGGAAGTAGGTCTTGGTATTACTCCTGGATTTGGCGGTACACAGAGACTTGCTCGTTTAGTAAGCCCTGGTATGGCAAAACAGATGATTTATACAGCAAGAAATATTAAAGCAGACGAAGCTTACCGCATTGGTCTTGTAAATGCTGTATATCCACAGGAAGAACTGATGGATGCAGCAAAGAAGATGGCATCCGGTATTGCTAAGAATGCACCGATTGCTGTCCGCAACTGCAAAAAGGCAATTAACGAAGGTCTTCAGGTAAATATGGATGAGGCAATTGTAATCGAAGAGAAATTGTTCGGTGACTGCTTCGAGACAGAAGACCAGAAAGCCGGAATGGGTAACTTCTTAGAGAAAGATAAAGAGAAAAAATTAAAAGTGGTACCATTCAAAAACTGTTAATTCGTGACGACATCCCATCTGGGATTTGAATCAAATACAATGGAGGTAAATACAATGAAAGTTGGTATTATTGGAGCTGGAACAATGGGTTCCGGTATTGCGCAGGCATTTGCGCAGACAGAAGGTTATGAAGTATGTTTGTGTGACATCAATGAAGAATTTGCTGCAAATGGTAAAAACAAGATTGCAAAAGGTCTTCAGAGACTGGTTACAAAAGGAAAGAAAACACAGGAAGAAGTTGACGCTATTTTAGCAAAAATTACAACTGGTGTAAAAGATATTTGTACCGATTGTGATTTGATTGTTGAGGCAGCTTTGGAAGTTATGGATGTTAAAAAACAGACATTCAAAGAATTGCAGGATATCGTAAAGAAAGAAGACTGCATTTTTGCTACGAATACTTCTTCTTTGTCAATTACAGAAATCGGTGCAGGTATTTCTCATCCGGTTATCGGAATGCACTTCTTCAACCCGGCTCCTGTTATGAAGCTTGTTGAAGTTATCCGCGGCGAGAACACAACAGACGAAGTAAACGATAAAGTAGTTGCTATTGCAAAAGAAATTGGTAAAACACCGGTTGAGGTAAAAGAAGCTGCCGGATTTGTTGTAAACCGTATCTTGATTCCTATGATTAACGAAGCAGTTGGCATCCTTGCTGATGGTGTTGCTTCTGCTGAGGGTATCGATGCTGCTATGCAGCTTGGTGCAAACCACCCAATGGGTCCTCTTGCACTTGGTGATTTGGTTGGTCTTGATATCTGCCTTGCTATTATGGAAGTTCTTCAGGCAGAGACTGGTGACCCGAAATACCGTCCACATCCATTGCTTCGTAAAATGGTACGTGCTGGCAAACTCGGACGTAAAACTGGTGTTGGATTCTTTGATTATTCCAAATAATATTATAGAAAGGAGTTCATGTTATCATGGATTTTAAATTAGACAAACAGCATGAGATGGCGAGACAGTTGTTCAAAGATTTTGCTGAGAACGAAGTAAAGCCACTTGCGCAGGAAACCGATGAAACAGAAGTATTCCCTCGTGAGACTGTTGACAAAATGATGAAACTTGGTTTCATGGGAATTGCGATTCCTAAAGAGTACGGCGGACAAGGCTGTGACCCATTGATGTACACAATGTGCGTTGAGGAGTTGGCTAAAGTTTGTGGTACAACAAGCGTTATTGTATCCGCTCATTCTTCTCTTGGTGCTGACCCGATTATGATGTACGGTACAGAAGAGCAGAAAAAGAAATATCTTGTACCACTTGCAAGTGGTGAGAAATTAGGCGCTTTCGGTTTGACTGAGCCGGGTGCAGGTACCGATGCTCAGGGACAGCAGACAAAAGCTGTTTTAGATGGCGACGAATGGGTACTCAATGGTTCTAAATGCTTCATCACAAATGGTAAAGAAGCAGATATTTACATCATCATTGCCGTAACCGGTATCATTGAAAAACGTGGTAGAAAAGTAAAAGAAATTTCTGCTTTCATCGTTGAGAAAGATACTCCTGGATTTACTTTTGGTACAAAGGAGAAGAAGATGGGTATCCGTGGTTCTTCCACATACGAGTTAATCTTCGAGGACTGCCGTATTCCAAAAGAAAATCTTCTTGGTGCACAGGGCAAAGGTTTCGGAATTGCTATGCATACATTGGATGGTGGACGTATTGGTATCGCTGCTCAGGCACTTGGTCTGGCAGAAGGTGCTTTGCAGGCGACAATCGATTATGTAAAAGAAAGAAAACAGTTCGGTCGTTCGATTGCACAGTTCCAGAATACACAGTTCCAGCTTGCTGATATGGCAACAAAAGTGGAAGCTGCTAAGATGCTTGTATATCGTGCAGCAATGGCAAAAGCTACGCAGAAAGTTTACAGCGTAGAAGCTGCTATGGCGAAATTGTACGCAGCAGAAGTTGCTATGGAAGTAACAACAAAAGCAGTTCAGTTACACGGTGGTTATGGCTACATCAGAGAATATGACGTTGAGCGTATGATGCGTGATGCAAAAATCACAGAAATCTACGAAGGAACTTCAGAAGTTCAGCGTATGGTTATCTCTGGCAGCTTATTGAAATAGGAGGTGCTCTCGTGAAAATAGTAGTATGTATTAAACAGGTACCGGATACTAAGGGCGGCGTTGTATTTAACCCGGACGGTACATTGAATAGAGGTGCGATGCTTACCATCATGAACCCGGATGATAAAGCCGGTTTGGAAGCAGCACTGAGAATTAAAGAAGAAACAGGTGCAGAAGTTACTGTTCTTACCATGGGACTTCCAAAAGCAGAAGAAGTTCTTCGTGAGGCAATGGCAATGGGCGCTGACAATGGTATCCTTGTAACAGACCGTGTACTCGGTGGTGCTGATACTTGGGCTACTTCTACAACAATTGCCGGTGCACTTCGTAACATTGATTACGATTTGATTATCACAGGCCGTCAGGCTATCGATGGTGATACTGCACAGGTTGGTCCACAGATTTCCGAGCACTTGGATATTCCGGTTATCTCTTATGCACAGAATATCAAAGTGGAAGGTGACAGCGTAATCGTTGAGCGTCAGTATGAGGACCGTTACCATGTAGTAAAGGCTAAAATGCCTTGCTTGATCACTGCTCTTTCTGAGTTGAATGAGCCACGTTATATGACTCCGGGCGGAATCATGGACGCATTTGACAAAGAGATTACCGTTTGGGGACGTGCAGACCTTAAAGATGTAGATGATTCTAACCTCGGTCTGAAAGGTTCTCCGACAAAAATTGCAAAAGCTTCCGATAAGGTTCGTAAGGGTGCCGGCGAAGTTGTTACCCTTGACCCGGCAGAAGCTGCTCAGTATATTGTAGATAAGTTTAAAGAGAAACATGTAATCTAATTATTATAAAGGAAAAGTGGTGAAAAAAATGAGTTTAGAAGAATATAAAGGTGTATATGTCTTTGCACAGCAGGTTGACGGAGAAGTAAGTGGAATCGCTTACGAACTGCTTGGCAAAGCAAAAGATCTGGCAAAAGATTTGAACGCAGAAGTTACCGCTGTTTTGCTTGGTTACGGTGTCAAGGGTCTTGCGGATTCTTTGGCTGAGTATGGTGCAGACAAAGTAATCGTAGTGGATGACAAAGAACTTGAAGTATATCGTACAGAGCCATATGCTCATGCACTTGCTTCTGTAATCAATGAGTACAAACCTGAAATTATGCTTGTTGGTGCAACAGCAATTGGCCGTGACTTAGGTCCTCGTGTATCCGCACGTGTAGCAACTGGTCTGACTGCTGACTGTACAGTACTTGAGATTGGTGATTTCACCGATAACATGACAAAGGAGACCATTCCAAATCAGCTTCTTATGACACGTCCTGCATTTGGTGGTAATACAATCGCTACGATTGCATGTCCATACAACCGTCCACAGATGGCTACCGTTCGTGCCGGTGTTATGCAGAAGATTGACCCAATTAAAGGTGCAAAAGCTGAAGTTATTGAGTACAATCCGGGATTTACTCCGGACAACAAATATGTTGAGATTCTTGATGTTGTGAAGTCTGTAGCTGACACAGTAGATATCGCAGATGCTAAGATTTTGGTATCCGGCGGTCGTGGTGTTGGAAGCGAAGAGAACTTCAAACTTCTTCAGGATTTGGCAGATGTACTTGGCGGAACAGTAAGCTGCTCCCGTGCCGTTGTTGAGAATGGCTGGCTTCCGGTTGAGCGTCAGGTAGGACAGACCGGTAAAACCGTTCGTCCTAATGTATACTTTGCAATCGGTATTTCCGGTGCTATTCAGCATGTAGCAGGTATGGAAGAATCTGACATTATCGTTGCTATTAACAAAGACGAGACAGCTCCAATCTTTGATGTAGCTGACTATGGTCTGGTAGGCGATTTGAATAAGATTGTTCCTCAGTTGACAGAAATGCTGAAAGCAGAATTGGCTGAGAAAAACTAATTTTTAAGCGAGAAATCGTTTGATAAAAAAAAGAAAACAATAAATTACAGTTTGTGGTTTATTGTTTTCTTTTCATTTGAGGGTGTTTAGATGATGAAGAAAAAAAGAAATCATAATTCCGTTTTGCTTGGTATGCTTATTTGCGTAGTAATCGCACTGGTTGTCACCGTGTCCGGCTTTTGGATTATGCGAAAACAATTGAATGAGACAAAAAGCGGTCAGGCGCAGGAAAAAATATATCAAAAACACTATGCGTTTATTGTGGAAAACCCGGAAGATGAATTTTGGGAAAATGTTTATCAGGCAGCAAAAGCACAGGGGGAAAAACAAGGGATTTATGTTGAGAGAATTTCCGATTATCTGTCCGGAGATTTAAGTGTGAAAGATTATGTGGAAGCTGCGATTGCACAGCAGGTGGATGGAATTTTGCTGCAATCATCCGAAAAAGAAGTGGGTGATGCGATGAATGAGGCAATGAATCAAAAAATTCCGCTAGTTACAATGCTTCATGATAATTACAATGGAAAACGCTGCTCATTTCTTGGAATTAATGAAGTGGATATCGGGAAACAATATGTATCGTTAATTCAGAAGGCGATATCCAAAAAGAAGAGAAATGTCTGCATTTTCACTGAAAATACAAAGGGAATGGGAGATTATCATTTGGTGATTCAGACGATTCGACAGCAGGTAAAAGATGCGGACGTTACGATTGTTTCGGTTGATACAAATACGGAATTTGGAATGGAAAAAGCAGTTCGCGGATTGTTATTAGATAAGAATAAATGTCCGGATGTTTTGGTCTGCCTTTCAATGGATGCGACAACTTATGCGTACCAGACAGTTGTTGACCAGAGCAAAGTTGGCAGCGTAAAAATCATTGGCGCTTACGAAAATGACGAAATCATAATGGCAATACAAAAAAAGATTTTGGAAGCTTCTGTTACTGTGAGTCCGAAAACACTGGGTGAAAAAGCGGTCGATACCATTGTGGAATACAATGACAAAGGAATCGTGAATGAGTACCAGTCCATATCCGGAAAAATAATAAGGAGCAATTAGAATGAAACGGTTTAATTCGATTAGTACAAAAATGATTGTACTATTGATTTTTACATCCATTATGACACTTGTTATCAATATCATTATGTTTGTAAATATCAATCAGGCATTGGGACAGATTGAACAGGTTTATGCCACGAATGTGCAGTTGAATGAAATGGAAGAAGACTTAGACAAGATACAAGAACAGCTTCTTTCTTATCTGCGCACGAAAAATTCAAATGAATTACAAGCTTACTATATCAGTGAGCAGAATATAAATCAAAAGCTGGTTTCTCTGCGGTCAAAAGAAGCAGAGGGAGAGACCGGTATTTTAAAAAATAATATTTATTATTTGGGAAAAAATTATTTGAAAATCACAGAGGAGGCAATTACCGCAAAGCGCGGCAGAAATGTTGATGCCTATGATGAAAAATATGAACAGGCATCAAAAATTAAGGTATATCTGGGGGATTACATGAATCAGCTGAATAATAACCAGTTTCAGAAAAATTCCGATAATTACCTTTTACTACAGCGTTTCCTCCGTTATATGGAGGCAATTGGAACGGTAATGTTTTTCCTTGTTGTTATTTGTGATACAATTATGGTAATCATGCTGACGAGACGTCTGACAAATCCGCTGAAAGTGCTTGCCGGCCGTGCTAAGCAGGTGACAAATGGAGATTTGTCTGTTCAGATTCCGATTTTTCAGACCGGAGATGAAGTGGAAAGTCTTTCGAAAGCTTTTGATAAAATGATGGAGAGTATTCGAAGTTATATTGAGGCGCAGCGAATCAGCATGGAAAAAGAAACGGAACTGCGGGAAAATGAGTTAAAAACGCAGACGCTGTTAAAAGATGCCCAGTTAAAATATCTACAGTCACAGATTAACCCACATTTTTTGTTTAATACCTTGAATGCGGGGATGCAGTTAGCGACAATTGAAGATGCGGAAAAGACGGCTGTATTTATTGAAAATATGGCAGAATTTTTCCGGTACAATTTATCTAAAATAAATGAAGATGCAACGCTTTACGATGAAATTCAGTTAGTGGACCGCTATATTTATATTTTGAATGTGCGGTTCGCCGGTGACATCCACTATCAGAAAGAAGTGGAAGAAGGAATCGGGGATGTGATTGTACCATCCATGATTTTACAGCCTCTCGTAGAAAATGCCGTGCAGTACGGGATTCGCGATGTGGAATGGGAAGGCATTATTACACTTTTGGTGTACCGCAAAGATGGTTTTGTGTATATGGAAGTTAAGGATAACGGAAAAGGAATGGAGCAATCGTTGATTACCCGTATTTTGGACGGCGAAAATGTGAGAAACCAAAAGAACCGGAAATCAAACGGCATTGGTATTTACAATGTGAGAGAACGTCTTATGATGTATTATAACAGAGAAGATGTGCTGTTTATTGAGAGTGAAGGGGAAAATAAAGGAACGAAGTTTATTGTGAAGATACCATATGAGGAGGGCTGAAAATGATTAAGATGCTGCTTGCCGATGATGAAGGGATTGTTTTACAGTCTTTGCAGCATATCATCGAAAAGAACTTCGGCACAAGCTGCGAGGTAAAGACGGCGAAAACGGGTAGAGAAGTAATCCGGCTTGCCGAAGAATTTCGTCCGGACATTGCTATGATGGATATTCAGATGCCTGGAATTAATGGAATTGAGGCAATTGAGGAAATCAAAACATTTTGTCCCAAAACCTGTTTTATCATTATGTCGGCATATGATACATTTGACTACGCAAAAAAAGCAATGTCGCTTGGGGTAATGGACTTTATTACAAAACCGGCAAATGCCACGCGTATTGTGCAAGTGCTGGAAAAGGCGATAGACGAGGTAAAGAGAAGACAGGAGCACTGGGAAAAAAATCTAGAATATAAGGAAAAATTAGAAGCGGTGATTCCAATTATTGAGAGTGGTATGATTTATTCGATTTTGTTTCAGGATAATTATTCCGGAGATACGGAACGCTTTCGGCAACTTTTAGATATTCCGCAGAAATATGGTTTTATTCTGGTGATTGAGGTGGGCGATGCGATTGAAAACCGAAAGATGACAAATGTGGTCGGTATGTCGGTAAAGGCACAAAAATTTTATGATGAATTTCGCCAGATTGTAAAGCAGTTTTTCCCGGCAACCGTGGGACCGATGATGGCAAACAAGGTAGTTGTTTTCGTGCCGGTTGAAACGCCAAAACAAGAGTATAAAGAAAGAGTATTAACCATTGAGCGTGCAGACCATATGATTCAAAAATTGACGACAAGGATTGAATTGTTTTTCCGTGTCGGCATAGGAAGTGTGCATCTTTTGGACAATATATATCCTTCCTATCAAGAGGCATGTCTGGCGTTAAAGAAGGCAGATGGACCGGTTATGCATATCAATGACTTTGCAGCGGTGCAGAGTGTGGAAGAAAATTATCCGTTAGATACGGAAAATGCGATGTATCGGGCACTCCGCAAAGGGGATGTCGGGAAAATGTTAGGCGAAGCAAACCAATTTTTCCTTTGGATGGAAAATAATTACGGGGCGTATATCGAAGATATACGGTTAAAGATATTGGAGTTTGTAATGTATGCGGAGCGGATTGCATTTCACGAGGGCGGCATGTCGTATCATTTTCGTGACCGTGCGGATTATTTAACGGAATTAATGGCAATTGACCGGTTTGATGGATTGAAGCAATGGTTTTTAGAGCATATGAAGATGGCAGGAGAGGCGATTCACGCTAAGGCAAGTGAAAAATACAGCGATATTGTTGCCAAGGCGAGAAATTATATGGAAGACAATTTCAGGAAAGATATTTCACTGGATGATGTATCAAGGGTTGCCAATGTCAGTCCGTATTATTTCAGCAAGGTATTTAAGGACGAAACCGGTGAAACCTTTGTGGAATATTTAACAAAACTTCGGATTGCGTATGCGAAGAAACTGCTGCGGGAAAAAGAGAAAAGCATTAAACAGATTTGTCTGGAATCGGGATACAGCGACCCGAATTATTTTAGCCGCATTTTTAAAAAATCAGTGGGTGTGACGCCTTCTGAATTTCAGAAAGAAGGAATGGAATAGAATGAAACGAGTGAATAGGAGAACTTTTTTGCTTCTGTTTCTTGGTGTTTTCTGTATGTGTGGTCTGACCGGCTGTGGCGGGCAGGTAAAAGAAGAAACAAAGCAGGTGAAGAACGAGATTCAGATTGGATTTTCCTTTGATTCGCTTGTCATTGAGAGGTGGCAGCGTGACAGAGATGTGTTTGTTTCACAGGCACAGGAAGCCGGGGCAAAAGTGAATGTACAGAATGCCGGTGGCGATGTGGAGACGCAGAAAAAGCAGATTATGTATTTTATCGAGCAGAAGATGGATGTGATTGTTGTAGTGGCAGTTGATACATCTGCTTTATCCGATGTTGTGAAAAAGGCGAAAGAAAGCGGAATCCGTGTGGTTGCCTATGACCGAATGTTAGAAAATGCCGGTGTTGATTTGTGTGTTTCCTTTGACAGTGAAAAAGTAGGAAATTTATATGCAAAGGCAATTCGCAAAAAGTTTCCGAAGGGAGCTAAACTTCTTGAAATTATGGGGTCTTCCGAGGATTATAATGTTAAACTGCTAGAAAAGGGTCTTTCGGCTGGATTAAGAAAGTCCGATACGGTGGTAAAAAAGGCGTATGCGAAAGGATGGATTGCAGAGCATGCCTATCAGACGGTGTCGGATTTTTATGAAAAAGGCGGCGAATGTGATGCGATTATCTGTGGAAACGACGATTTGGCGGCGCAGGCAATTTTGGCATTATCGGAAAATCGTAAAGCAGGCAAGGTCTATGTCTTAGGGCAGGATGGTGATTTGTCGGCGTGTCAGCGTATTGTCGAGGGAACGCAGGGTGGAACCGTGTTTAAGAATGTGGATGAACTGGCAAAAGAGGCAGCAACGATGTGTGTGAAACTGGCAAAAGGGGAAGAAATTTCTGGAATAACCAAGCGTTTTGATGGCACAAATCAAGTGGATTCATATTTTTTGACACCGGTCTTTGTGGACAAAAAGAATTTGAATCAAATCATTATTGATGGCGGATTTCATACGAAAGAGGAAGTATATATAAACGAATAACAGGGAATGAATAAAAGGGTAGCACAATTTTGAGGATAAAATTGTGCTATTTTTTTTACCCGGATTCGACACAATAACAAAAATGTCCTTTTTATCGTAAAGCACTGCTGGTTTGACTGTGATACAGTATAACCAACAAAGAGAATGACTTTAGGAAAGGAATGTTAGGCTATGAAATTAGGAAAAAAATGGATGGCTTGTCTGTTGGCAGTTATCATGACATTTTCATTAACTGCCTGTGGTGTAAGTGGTGACCAGATTGCTGTAAACAAGCCGCAGCATAAAGACCCGGACGCCAAAAAACGAATTGCCGTGTCGATGCCGACGAAGGATTTGCAGCGTTGGGCGCAGGACGGCAGTAACATGAAAACGCAGCTTGAGAAGCAGGGATACGAAGTTGATATCCAGTATGCGAACAACGACATTGCTACACAGGTAAGTCAGATTGAGAACATGATTGCCGTAAATCCGGATGTTCTTGTAGTCGCATCCATCGATGGTTCAGCTTTAGGAACTGCGTTACAGGGTGCAAAAGGACTCGGAATACCGGTAATTGCATATGACCGTTTGATTATGCAGAGTGATGCCGTATCGTATTACGCAACCTTTGATAATGAGAGGGTTGGAGAATTGCAGGGACAGTACATCGAAGACAAACTTGATTTGAAGAATGCCAAAGGACCATTTAACATTGAGTTGTTTACCGGTTCTTCTGATGACAATAACTGTAATTACTTTTTCGGTGGTGCGATGAAAGTGCTTCAGCCGTATATTGATTCCGGTAAATTGGTTGTCCGTTCCGGTTCGACAACACTTGCTGAATGTGCAACGTCTAACTGGTCGACAGAAGAAGCGCAGAAGCGTATGGAAAATGTATTGGCTGCTTATTACCAGAATGGTACGAAGTTAGATGCGGTATTAGCATCCAATGACTCGGTTGCCAATGGTGTAACAAATGCGCTGGTTGCTTCCTATAAAGGCGAGATGCCGATTATCACCGGTCAGGACTGTGATATTACATCCGTAAAGAATATTATTGCAGGAAAACAGTCCATGTCCATTTTCAAAGATACCAGACAATTGGCATCAAAACTGGTAGAAATGGTAACCGCAATTGTAGAAGGAAAAGAAGTACCGGTCAATGATACAAAGAGTTATGACAATGGTAAAGGAATTGTTCCGACTTACCTTTGTACACCGGTATTTGCAGACCAGGATAACTACAAGGAAGTCCTGATTGATTCCGGATATTATAGTGAAAAAGATGTGAAATAAAAAGGGGTGAAATTATGGCAGAATATATTTTGGAAATGAACTCCATCACCAAAACATTTCCCGGCGTAAAAGCTCTTGATAATGTGAATTTGAAAGTGAAAAAGGGTGAGATTCATGCGCTTGTCGGAGAAAATGGAGCCGGTAAATCGACACTTATGAATGTGCTCAGCGGCATTTACCCTTATGGCAGTTATGAAGGCGACATTGTTTACGATGGAGAAATCTGTAAGTTCAAGGAAATCAAAGACAGTGAGCGGAAAGGAATCGTTATTATTCATCAGGAGCTTGCACTTGTTCCGTATATGACGATTGCAGAGAATATGTTTCTTGGCAACGAGCAGGGTAAGAAGTTTTCCATTGACTGGACAACAACGTATGGCCGCGCCGAGGAATTGATGAAAAAAGTTGGATTACATGAGGATCCGCACACACTGGTAAAAGATATCGGTGTTGGTAAGCAGCAGCTTGTAGAGATTGCAAAAGCACTTGCTAAAGATGTAAAACTTTTGATTCTGGATGAGCCGACCGCGTCATTGAATGAGTCGGATTCGCAGGCACTTTTGGAATTGATGCTAGAGTTTAAGAAACAGGGAATGACATCCATTATCATTTCCCATAAATTAAATGAGATTTCTTATGTAGCAGATAAAATTACGGTTATCCGCGATGGCTCAACGATTGAGACTATGGATAAAAAAGTGGATGATTTTAGTGAAAACCGAATTATCCGAGGCATGGTTGGACGTGAGCTGAGTAACCGCTTCCCGGCAAGAGAAAATGTAAAAATCGGTGATGTCTGCATGGAAGTGAAAAACTGGACTGTGCATCATCCACTGACACCGGCAAAGAAGGTTGTTGACGATGTATCGTTTTATGTAAGACGCGGTGAGGTTGTCGGTATTTCCGGATTGATGGGTGCCGGACGAACCGAACTTGCGATGAGTTTGTTTGGACGGAGTTATGGAACCGGTATTTCGGGAACGCTTCGGATGAATGGAAAAGAAGTTCATTTGAAAAATGTCGGACAGGCAATTGACCATAAATTGGCGTATGTGACAGAAGATCGAAAAGGAAATGGTCTGATTTTGTCAAATCCGATTTATACGAATACGTCACTTGCCAAAATGGATGAGGTAAGCCGCTTTGGTGTGATTGATAAGTTAAAGGAAGTGCAGGTGGCTGAAGATTACCGTGAAAAACTGCACACAAAAGCACCGTCCGTTTACCAGAATGTCGGAAATCTTAGTGGTGGTAACCAGCAGAAGGTATTACTTGCCAAATGGATGCTTACCGACCCGGATGTTTTGATTTTGGATGAACCGACCAGAGGTATTGATGTCGGAGCAAAATATGAGATTTATTGTATTATTAATGATTTAGTTGCTGCCGGAAAATCGGTTATCATTATTTCCTCAGAACTGCCGGAAGTGCTTGGCATGAGCGACCGCATTTACGTCATGAATGAAGGAAAGATTGTCGGTGAAGTCGATGGAAAAGAAGCAACACAGGAAATTATTATGTCATACATTATGAAATCAGGAAAAGGAGCGTGAATGAAATGAGTCAGGTGAAAGAAACATTAAAGAAGAATACAATGGTGATTGCGTTAATCGTTGTAGCTGTATTCTTTACATTTATGACAGATGGTGCGTTGCTTCTGTCATCGAACATAACAAATCTGATTGCACAGAACGGTTATGTTGTGATTCTTGCAGTAGGTATGCTTTTGTGTATCTTAACCGGTGGTAATATCGATTTGTCGGTTGGTTCCATCGTATGTTTAGTTGGTGCCGTTGTCGGAAAACTGATGGTAAATGGCGGCGTAAATATGTGGGTGGCAATCGGAGCCGGTTTGTTAGTTGGTCTTTTGATTGGTATCTGGCAGGCATTCTGGATTGCCTATGTCCGCATCCCACCGTTTATCGTAACTCTTGCCGGTATGCTTTTGTGGCGTGGTCTTGCGTTAATCGTTCTTGACGGACTTACCATTTCCCCAATGCCGGATTCCTACATCGCCCTGTTTAACAATTATATTCTGGGCTATGTAACCGCATTGATTGCCGGTATCTTGATTTGTGCAGGATTCATTGCTTCCGTGATTTGGAAACGAATCAAAGCAAAGAAAAATGGTTATCAGCAGAGTAACCTTTACGGTGATATCGCAAAATGTGTTATCATCACCGCAGTTGTGATGTTTGTCTGCATCAAACTTTACAGCTACAAAGGTCTGCCAACCATCTTGATTCTGCTTGCAATTATTGTAGCAGCATATGCTTACTATACATCGAAAACTGTTTCCGGCCGTTATTACTATGCAGTCGGCGGTAACGAGAATGCAGCAAAATTAAGTGGTGTAAAAACAAACCGTGTTTACTTCATCGCTTATGTCAACATGGCAGTTCTTTCCGCAGTAGCAGCTCTTGTATGTATCGCAAGATTTAACTCGGCAGCTCCAACTGCCGGTACAAACTACGAGATGGATGCCATCGGTGCCTGCTTCATTGGTGGAGCATCTGCTTATGGCGGAATCGGTACAGTTCCCGGTGTTGTAATCGGTGCGATTTTCATGGGTGTTCTGAATAACGGAATGTCTATCATGGGTATCGATGCAAACTGGCAGAAAGCAGTAAAAGGACTCGTTCTTTTGGCGGCCGTTGCCTTTGATGTAATTTCTAAGAAAAAACAGAGCAGTAAATAAAGGTGAAAAAATGGCCTCCCTCTATGTGAGACGGGATAACGCAAAGCGTTATAGTCGCGCATGGAGGGAGGATTTTTTTGTTATGGAGAAACTATTGTTTTACATAAAATAATAGTTTATTTTTATAATAACAGGGCATAATATTATATAAAAAACTTGATTTCTAAGTGAGCATGTGATAGACTGACAAGCAATAACTATTATTATATGCTCAGGTATTGTAATGAGGTATGTGGGATGTTATAATATGAGTGAAGATAAAAGTGAAAGGGAGGTGGATGCTATGTCAATAATGAAACCTATACAGGCAACTCCAGAACTAAGTGGTGTAGATTTTGCAAAATTACTAAATCAAACCAAATCAAAACCATCAGCACAGGCAATGAAGAAAAATAACATGTTACATGGTGTCCTCAGTAATATACGTAAAAAATGAGTTATTTAACAGAAAATGAAATTTTAGAGATTGAAGGTAATGTGAGATTGTTTTCTATTAATGAAATAGTTGACATCTCACATTATTCTTTTGATAGTCATATTGAAGAGTACAACGACTTTTTAAATGTTGCTGAAAAATTTTATGAATTGAATATTAGTAAGACTTTTTTGCTGGTACATAAAGAAACAAAAGAACTTTTAGCATATATGGCATTAGCAGCGGATTCAATAAAGTTGACAAATGAAGAGAAAGAAACGCATGAAATCGGAAAAGTCCCTTATGCTTCAATTCCTGCGTTAAAGGTAGGAAAGTTAGCAGTAAACAAAGAACTTAGTAAAGAAGCAGCTAGAAAAGGATATGGTTCATTTTTATTAGAAATGGCTCGTGCATTTGCTTTTAGTATGAATGAATTAGGTGTTGCATGTCGTTTTATAACAGTGGATGCAGATATAGAGTATAATTCTGATACACCTGATTTTTATTTCAAAAATGGTTTTGTAGAAAATCTAAGCAATAAGAGGAGAAATGCTAAATATACAATCAGTATGAGAAAAGATATTTTTGGCGATGATTAGGGCGTATTGGATATTGATTTGGTTGAAAATCCGATGATAATGGATGAGATTAATTCAGTTATAGAAGGAGAGTAAGGTATGCAGGTGGTCATAGATACTAACATGTTCCGTTTTATATAACAGCAAAGGCAACAAAATCAAGACTTGTTACGGGAAATATAAAACATTATCCGATAGAACAAATGCGTACAATGATATGGGAATTAACCTAGGTATGAATTTATATTGAGTGATTTAATAAAAAGGACAGCGGTTAGGCTGTTCTTTTTTATAGACAAAAATTGAGGAGAATCTTGTATTATAAACAAGATTGTGATAAAATGACATTTACTAGATGTCAAAGAGGTGTTTTAGCAGGCAAACATAACGATTAAACAGAAAGGAATGGTGATTTTATGAAAACAAAGTTGGAGGAAAAAATGAAACGAATATATTATATTTTTATCGTATGTATTATGAGTGTTTTTATGCTATCCTGTGGCAAAAAGCAGGATGTAAATATACCTGACAAGCAAGAAGAAAAGGTTCAACAAGAAGAAAAAAAGGAAAAGGAAGAGAAAATTATTTCATTACAGACAGATTATCATATAGAAGATTATGAAAATGGTTATTTAATTGTTTCAAAATCAGATGGCATATTGTACGGAGCTATTGATAGAAATAATAAAAATATTATTCCGGTAGAGTATGATAGTGCATCTTTTTTTGACTCCGAACTGCTAAAGAAGAAGGGAAAAGTATTTATTAAAACGAGTTATGAGAAGAAAACGTCAGTGTTTAATAAAGACGGAAATAAAATAATAAATGATTTGGATACTTCCGCCTTTAATGTGGTTGAGTATGAGACAGAAGTGAATCAGGATGTACCTATATTATTTTATGCTCAAAATAGCGAAAAAAACAATATTAGTATTTACAATGAAGATGGGAGCCAGAAAAGTTCGTTTAATTTGCCTGTAGATAGTGATGCTTCAATTTTGACTGTTTCAGAAGAATGGGTGAATGAGCAGTGTTTTATCGTTACTATCATGGCTTCATCATGGGTTAATACTTATTTATATTCCTATGATGGAAAATTATTAAAGCAATGGAAAAATTGTTCCTTTAGGCATTGTAATGCGAGAGGCAAATCTGGAAATGAGTATCATGTATATGTTGAAGGAGGAGATTGGAAAAAAAATAAGATAACAACGGAAAAAATATATATTGATGAAAATGGTATTTGCAAAACGGTAGGAAAGTATTCAAAAGTACAAGAGCGCTTAGATGAATTTGATAGTGATAAAGAACCAGTTGAAATTATCAAAACTTATCATATTGGAAATAATAAAGAAAATACCATTTCTAAGAGTAATGATACATGGAAGTATCAAACCACATCAGGGGATGCTGTTTATGATGGCCGCTATTATAGTTGTTTGAAGATTGATACGGCATACCTTTTATCGAATGAGAATAAAGAAGCGTGTGTAATAACAGAAAACGGGAAAAAGGTTCTGGATTATGGTGATATTTCTTATGAAGGAGATGAGGACTATTATTATCACAATATTAAATTAGATAAAAAGAATTTCTTCTCGGATTTCAATAGTGTTTGTATTGTAACGAAAGAAAACGAAAAGGAAGTGGCGCATTTTTATGACGAAAAAATGTAAGTAAGAGTTAAAAAATGTTTAAATTGGATAATATATTGTACTATTTTAGGACAATAATGTATCACATGAAACACCGAGAACTTTTGCAAATGTTTTTAATTCAATATCTGTAACGAAGCGTTGTCCGGATTCAATGCGCTGGATTGCATTTTTGTCAAGAGCAATACCTTCTAACTGCATTTTATCGGCTAAAGCTCGTTGGGAAGTCTTTGGAACCATATTTTTCCGAAGTTTTGCAATGGCAAGTCCGGAAATGTTATTTCTGCCATTAGTTGCTTTGTTTTTATACATAAAATCACCGTCCTAAATTAATTCGTTCAATATCGAAATTATAAGGGATATTATTGGTTTATATGACACATAGTAGATGTCAAATGGGATGCAGAGATAATAAATATAATTATAGTTTAAAATGTGATTTTATTCAGTTTTATTGAGTTAAAAATTAGGTAAGTAGGGCAAAAAAGAAAGTTAAGCGAGATAAAGACAAAGATACAAGGAGGAAAAAATATGAACTATAAATGGAAAAAAATTATTGCGTTTTGTATTGCGTTGTTCTTAGGAATTGAACTGTTTGGCAATTCATGGAGTGTTCAGAGAACATATGCTATTTCTAAAAAATTGAAAGTTAATAAAAAGAAAATTGTCGTATTAGTTAAGAAGATAGCAACTATTAAGGTAAAAAATGCAGGGAAAAAGAAAGTAAAAGCAAAGCCTGGAAACAAAAAAGTTGCAACAGTAAAAGTAAGAAGTAAGAAAATTATTGTGACTGGGAAAAAAGCAGGAAAAACCAAAATAACAGTAACTGTAAAGGGAATGAAAAAATGTGTGATTTCAGTGCTTGTCAAAGAAACTAGGAAAAATAAAGCAGTACAAAATATAAAAGCACTTCCTACGTCTATTCCTACAAATAGTGCATTGTCAGAAGTGAAAACTCCAAACCCGACGAAACAACCATCAGCAACACCTCCTGTTGTACCGGAACCGATAGAAAAGTGGACACCATCTCCAAGTACGATAGAAATTAAATTTGATGAAAGCAGTATCGTACATCATGGGGTAGATGGTAAAGTTAACTGGGCGATAGATAAAAATGGATGTCTAAAATTGCAGGGAAATGGAAATTATGAAAATTTATCGACCAGTTTGTATCCGCCAGGACCGCAATGGTTGGATTATATGGATGATATTATAACTGCTGAGGTGAATATTAAAGGAATAACTAGTTGCGAGGATATGTTTTATGCCTGTTCTAATTTAAAAGCGGTGGATGTATCTAAATTAGATACGTCTGGGGTGACCAATATGACGTCTATGTTTGCAGGATGTGACAAACTAAGGCAGTTAGATGTAAGTAGCTTTGATACATCTAAAGTTGAATTAATGGAGGGGATGTTTCGGTATTGTGGTATGTTAACAGAATTGGATGTAAGTAAATTTGATACATCTAATGTAGAAAATATGGATGAAATGTTTTATGAGTGTGAAAATCTTGAGGTAATTGACTGTTCGGGATTTTCTACATCCAAAGTTACATCAATGTACAAGGTAGTTGAGGGATGCAGAAGTCTATTAAGATTGGATATGTCATCGTTTGATTTATCTTCAATTAAACATCGTGAAGGTGCATTCGGTTATTTTAGTGATTTGGATAGTTTGACGGAGATAAAAACACCTTTGCATTTGTCTCGTTATTTTCAGTATGATACAGATCCAGACAATAGAGGAGAAGAAATGTATTGTTCGCGTTTGCCATATAGAAAGACGGGATGGAAAGATAATAATGATAATAAGTACACGCAAATTCCTTTTGAAATGGGAAAAAGTATTGATTTGACATGTGATAAAAATGCGATTAATATTTCTCCGATGTCGGGAAAATCAGGGGGATTAAATTGGAATTTGAATAAAGAAGGAGTTCTTTATATTTCAGGAAATGGGAGTATAACAAATGAAGATGAGGATTATCCAGAGTGGCATAAAGAAAAAATGCATATTCGTACATGTATTGTAGATGTAGGAGCGGTAACACAGAGTGCGTACATGTTTGCGGATTTGCCTTATTTGGAGAGTATTACCTTTAAAAATATTGATACATCCAAGGTAGAATATATGGGGAATATGTTTGCTGGGGATTCTTCATTAAAATCACTGGACTTATCGATGTTAAATACAAGCAAAGTCCAGGATATGAGTAATATGTTTGAAAATTGTTCTTCCTTAACAAGTTTGGATGTTAGTGTTATTAACACTGAAAAAGTGAAATATTTTGATGGAATGTTTAAAGGATGCCGCAGTATTAAAGAATTAGAATTAGAAAATTTTAATACTAGTAATGCACAAAATTTAAGAGATATGTTTAAGGGATGTACATGTATAACTCAGTTTAGTTTAAATAAATTTTGTACTGATAAAATAGAAAAGTTATATGGTATCTTTGGATGTTGTCATAGCTTGACAAGTTTGGATATTAGTAGCTGGAATTTACAAAATGTACAGAAATACGAGAATAACTTTGATTTAAATGAAACAGGATGGCCTTCGTTTGTAAGTTACGATACCATGTTGACGCAAATTAAAACGCCAGTGAATCTTAAGGTTGAAGTAAAATTACCTGAGGGCGAGTGGACAGATGGAACTGGTAAGAGGTATACAACTTTACCGGTAAATGAAAGTATTAGTATCGTATTAAACAAAAGTGTACAGTAGTGAATAGAACCGTAAAAAGGTTGAATAAATAGTAGGATAAATTCTGTTCTGGCTGAAGAAAATGACATGACCTTGGACTAAATGGATGCGTAGATAATTATTTCAAATCAAGGCGATTTCCCATTGCCGTCACATAGAAACAATGTTATACTATTTATAATCTTGTAATTATGCCACGGAGGGAGGAGTAACAGAAAGCGGTAACAAGGGAAAATACAAGTTTAGAGATTCCGGGAAATGAAATTTTATTAGGGAGGATATTAAATGAATAGAAGATTAACAAAAGCATTTATTGGTGCGTTAAGTTTTGCAGCAGCACTTTCAACAGCAGTTGTATTTAACGCAAGTGATGCTCAGGCGAAAAAAGCCAGTGTAAAGAAAGTGACAGCATCTGCACCATCAGGGAAAAAAGTATATGTGGCAAAAGGTAAAAAAGTTAAAATTACAACGACCGTAAAGGTAAAACCGAATAAGAAAGCAAATAAAAAAGTCACTTATAAATCGGCAAACAAAAAGATTGCTACGGTATCAGCCAAAGGTGTTGTAAAGGGTGTAAAAGCGGGAAAAACAAAAATCACGATTACATCAAAGAAGAACAAGAAAAAGAAAACCGTATTAAAAGTTTGTGTAAAAAAAGCGGCTGTTAAAAAGGTGAGCATTAACAGCAAGAATTTTGTTTTGTCGGCGGGAGGAACAAAAAAACTGACAGCAAAAGTATCACCTAAGAAAAATGTTTACAAGAAAGTTGTTTGGACAAGTTCCAACAAAAAAGTGGCTACTGTGACATCAAAAGGTGTTGTTAAAGGACTTCGGGAAGGTTCTGCAAAAATTACGGCATCGGCAGTTGACGGAAGTAAGAAAAAGGCTAGTGTTACCGTTAAAGTCGGTGCTGGAATTGCGAGTGTTTCAGCAGTGAGAAAAAATGTGATTCGTGTTATTCTGACTGGGAAAAAAGCATTATCCGCAGCTAATTTTCAGGTTCAGACCCGTTCCGGTGTTTCATCTACGAAATATTTAACCAAGCATGTGGAAAGCGTGACAACAAATGATCAGAAGATTTATGATATTACATTAAAAGAGCAGGTACATGCGACAGATTATTTGAAAGTGACAATTTCTGCTCTGGCAACGAATAAATCGGTTGAAATCTATATTGACAATATTTCAGGATATGGAGATGCAGGAAATACAGAGGTTTATTATGTCGAATTCAATAAAGACAGAAAAGACCGCTACAGCGACAATTTTGAAATTGGCAATTCCAATGCCGTAGGGGCGATTACGTATACTTCTCTGACAGGACTTCCATCAGGCTTGAAAGCATATTTTAGTGAGGATAAGACAAAGGTTTTAGTACGAGGTAAATTTGCTAATATCGAGCGTGGAACGACGGCTGTTTTGAGTGGATATGATGAAAAGGGAACCGTATTTACAAAGAAAATTATCTTTGTTGTAGGTTCTGATACTCAGATTGTTACTGTAACGGAGCCTGTTTCAACGGAATTGGCATATCGTCCGAATGACCCAAAAACAATGCAAGATGAAGAAAGTGGTTTTAATATTTATTCTTCGAATATTCGCGAAAAAGTACATGCAGCAGGAGGAAGCGGAGACTACTCATATGACGTGACATATAACGGAAAAAGCTTGTCTGAACTGCGTTATGACAAAGACTACAATCTGGTTGCAATTAATCCGGGAACCTACAGATTTGATGTGACGGTGACGGATGACAATAATGAATTATTGAAAGTAAGTGATGCGGTTACCTTTAATTTTGTTGCCGGTGTTACTATATCCGGTAAGGTTGTAGATGCGGCAGGTCAGCCTGTTAAATATGGCTATGTGACTGGCTTTACCAAAACAGATGAATATGGAAGATATGGTGCATTCTATGTAAGGACAGAAAAAGACGGAACATATGTAGCCAGAACATTGCCGGGTGACTATTATACCTATGCCGGAGATAAATATTATGGTGGTAATGCCTATGATTATTCGGTTGGAAATATGTTCTATGCAAATGCAGTGAAAAACTTTAAACTTCCGGTATATAAGGTGAATATTGCAACCAATATTGCCGGAGCAGCCGGATATTCTGTATCGCATCTGGATGTGATTAGTTCCTATGGAGTAACATACCGCGTCTCTGATTATGATGACAGTTATGATGCAGATCATTCCATGTTTGTATATCTGCCGGCTGGAAGTTATGAAGTAGTAACATATGATTATGATTCCAGTGATAATGACATTACCGCTTATGGAAAAGTTGAGGAAAGCACCGAAGGAACATTTAAAGAGTATCGTCTTTTGAATTCTTTGGGAGATTACAAAGTATCCGGAAACTTTACTGTAAATGGAAACAGCACCGTTGTATTGAATGCAGAAAAGAAAGCGGAGCAAGAGGGGTAATGAAGAAGAGGTAATGAAAAAAAGGTAGTTTAAAATTTCCCGGAATCTCTAAGCTTGTATGGAAAATTCAAGCAAAAAATAATAGGAGGAATGCAGTATGCAGAAAAAAAGAATTTTGTGCACGTCGGCGGCACTGCTTGCGGCGATTTCTTTGATTGTGCCAAATCAGGGATATGCAAAAGCGAAAAAGCCGGTACTAAGTAAAAAGAAACTCACAATGAGCGTGGGCGAAAGTAAGACACTGAAAGTGAAGAACACGAAGAAAAAGGTAAAATGGTCTTCCAGTAAAAAAAGTGTTGCAAGCGTTTCAAAAAAAGGCAGGGTAAAAGCAAAGCAAAAAGGAACGGCAGTTATTACGGCAAAGGTTGCTAAGAAAAAATTAAAATGCAGGGTTACTGTTAAGGCAAAGGCGTCAAAGAAGAATACGGTGCAGAATACGAAACCGAGTAATCCATCAAACAATACACCAAACCAGAATTTGCAGGATCAAACGAAAAGCATGTCAATTACATCGTTTCGGATTTTGAATTCAACGATGGTAGAGGTTGTATTAAGTGAAGCTCAACAGCTTCCGGCTTCTGCTTTTACGGTTATGATGAAAGAATATTCTTCCGGAAAATATAATCATAAATGTGCGGTTACAAAGATTTCTACATCTGACCAGAAAGTGTATACGCTGACCATTGATAATGAAGATTATATTGGAAAAGGCTTTACTGTAAAGATTTCTGTTATGACAATGACAGGAGAATTGTCAAAAGAAGCGGTTTATACGGGGATAAGTTCAAGCAGTTATATACCGGAAACCCTCTATACATATGAAGTGGGAGATAAGGTGTCTGAGCATTGTTATCTTGAAACGGAAGCAGCAGGATATATCAATGTAAAATCGGTTCAGGTTCCGGATGGTATTACTTATCATTATGAGAAAAGTGAAGTCGATGGATACTGTCTTAATTTTTCCGGACAGCCAACGAAGGCAGGCATATATCCATATCAGATTCACTATGAGGATGAACTGGGATGTCAGTATACATATAAAACAACATGGATAATCGGAGACAATAATACACTCGTGGCAAGTATGGGGGATTCTTATCTTTTATATACAAAAGGAAATGTGTATCAGGCATCAAACCCGATTGAAGTTGCGGGAGGAAGCGGAAGTTATACATTTGAAATTGCAGATAACTCGGATCCGGGTGCATACATTGATGAGGATTATTATTCAGATGATACTGATGAGGCTGCTAGAATTGGATTTCGCAATAGTACGCCAGGGAATAAAACCGTGTATGTAAAAGTGACGGATACAAAAGATACGGCGAAGACGGTTGTTGTTAAATGGCAGATTCATGTGAAAAATACGTTCCGGATTATATGTAATGTTTTAGATTCCGCCGGAGGGACATATAAACAGGCGCGTTCTATGATGCTATATGGAAAAGAACCAAATAATTATCGAACCAAATTTTATGCAGAATATGATTCATCAAAGGAGCAATGGTATGCAGATGTAATTGAGGGAACTTATTCTGTAGAAATGTCAGGAGAAAGTGCCAGTGTGGTATTAGAAGAAAACTGCATTATTACAAAGGCAGATGAAAAAACATTTGTTTTGAAAAATATCTATCCGGTTGAAATTACATCAGCAGACGATTTATCAGGTGTTTTCTGGTATGATGAAGAGGGTGGTTCACAGATCGGAAGAGGATCTTTGCTGTATTTACCGAAGGGAACTTATTATCTCATAGGAAAAGCTATTAATGGAATGGAAGTAATCAGCCAGAGTATATCATTTCAGATTGTGGACAGTAAAGTTACCGTAAAAGCAGAGAATTTAAAAAAGAGTAACATGCTGAGTGGAACAATCACTTTGGATCAAGCGGTTCAAGTGTCTTTAAAGGCCGGAAACTCTCAAATTTATAACTATTATAAATTTGTTCCGGAAGAAAGTGGAACATATGCTTTTTATTCGGAGTCGTCATACGATACATATGGACAGCTTTTGGGAGCGGATTATGAATCGCTTGCAAACAATGATGATAGTGGTACAAATGACAATTTCAGGATCATTTATTCGTGCGAGGCCGGTAAAACATATTATATTGGAATTCGTGCATATGACGCTTATGCCAATGGGAAGAATGCTGAACTTTATGTGGAAAAGACAGATGAAGATGCAAATACAGACGATAGCGAATAGATGAATTGTATAAAATAATTTTTGGCGTGAAACGCTCCTTTTATTAGAGGGGCGTTTTTCGCTTTTTTTGGTGCCGGAATTTGGTGCGTTTGGCTTTGTTTTATGGGCTTTTTCATGGGCGTAAGTCGCCTGACAATTGTAAGCAAATATATTGACTTTGTGCTTTGCTTGTGCTAGT
>ERZ779880.413-NODE-413-length-54245-cov-4.668186_pt1 | contig 54245 bp, 76 predicted proteins | sample MGYA00511555_ERZ779880 | MGnify/ENA primary metagenome ERZ779880 (study PRJEB29588, sample SAMEA2145815) | human gut metagenome | biome: human gut; feature: human-associated habitat; material: faeces | place: Denmark | collected 2008/2010 ... | reverse complement strand
GCCGTACACAAGCGCATTGTCAAGATGCGGGCAGCGCTGGAAAGTCTGCGGATTACCTGAAAAGAAATTTTTCCGAACGGTTAGCAACAAAGAAAATCAATCTGTAAATGATAGCGGGGCCGGCAAAACGGAACGCCGGCCCCCAATAAAAAAACGTAAAGGGGAACATAAAAATGACTATCAATAACGCGGTTCTGAAAAATTGCTTGAAGCTCTCCAGCAAGATCACGGTTTACGTACCCGCCACAAACGGCATTGACCAGGCGGCGGATAATACGGAACAGGTCAAGAAAACGGCGGCGCTCCTCTCCGAGTTTTTCGGCGGCGCGACTTCCACCCCGGCGCTGGGCTACTGGATGTCTCCGGCGGCTGGCCTGGTGGCAGAGGCTACAACGGTGGTTTTCGCCTACGCTGCGGATGCGGCGCTCCAGGAGCACGTCGGGCGCGTGGTGGAGCTGTGCGAGGAGCTGAAGCGGGAGATGGGACAAGAGGCCATCGCCCTGGAAATCAACGGTGAGATGTATTTCATCTAACAGCAGGACGGCGGGCGAGGGCTACGGCTCCCGTCCGCTTTTCTGTTTTCCGGGCCGTGCAAGAAAATTTTTCGGAACGGTTAGCAGATCGGGCGCGGCGTCTGTAATTATAACAGAGGGACATAAAACGACGTAAAGGAGCGAAACAAAATGATGACCAAACAGCAGGAGCGCGAAGCGCTGGAACGGATTAAAAACATTCTGGCGGATGCTGGGGCTGATAGCTATATCGGCATGGCCTTTGCCGGTTGCGTGGAAGACGCGGAGTCGAACATTGAAAACGACTGGGCGCTCAGTATGGCGGGCCGCTGGCAGAGTGCGGAACAGAAGCTGGAGGCGGTCAAGGCTGAGGCGGACGGACTGCGGACGGAACGTGAAGTGCTGCGGGCGGAGCTGGACAGGTGTAATGCACGGATTGCGGAGCTAACAGAGGCGGCGCAGACTTTGAACAGTTGGAGATTAGACGAACACACCGCGCTGGAGCGTGCCCAGAGCCGCGCCGATGCTGCGGAGGCTGAGATCATCCGGCTGAAGGCGAAGCTGTACGACTTCATGACGGCGGCGAAGGATTGAGAAACGCGGGCCAAGCGCCCGCTTTTCTTTTTTTTTGGAACGGTTAGCAAATGAAGAAAAATATAGAACAGAATTGCCCGCCGGTTAGTCCGGCGGGCGTTTTTTATAATTGTCTATTTTTTCGTTCTTCGTATTTTTTGAGCGTATCATCTAATCTTTCAAGCTCTTCTTCCAAAGTACCAACGGTACGGGATGGATATGGAGACTCACCTGGTTTATAGTAGTGGACGGCCTGAGCTGCATATTTGTCCGCTTTTCGTTTCTGGACTGACTCACGGAGAAGGCTACTAACTAAATATGTGATTGCAAAAGGGGTTGGAACACGGCGAAACAGTCTCATAAAAATCTCTCCTATTGGTTAGCAAAACTTGTTTTCTTTCTGTAATTATATCAAGAGTTAATAAATTTTCAACCATTGGAACGGAGGAAAGCAAATGGATATTCAGGAAATCAACCAGAGTTCGCCGGAGTTCCTGTATCAGATGCTGGGGCGGCTGGAAGCGGATTGTCTGTATTATCTGGGAAACGGTGGGCGCTTTGCGGGCCATCTCTGGGCAGGCAACGAGCGCGAGCAGATCAAACTGATGCGGATGATTTACCGCCGCTTGTGTGAGATTGGAGCCGTACCGGAATGGATGAACGAGCAGCAGATCAACGATTTTGCGGAGCAGATGCTGGTGGTATAAAAGTTTTTTTGGTGGTTAGCAAATTTCCTTTTTTGTCTGTAAATATAACAGGAGGTGTTGAAAATGCTGGATGCAGCAGGCTTGGAAAAGTGGATTGCCGAGAACGGTACGGGCAACAAGGAAAGAAAATACATAAACGGAATTGATTATCTTTTCGTGACTATGAATGATGGATGGATTGCCATTTTTGAGTATTCAGAAGGATATTATATCCCGAAGACGCAGGCGGCGGACGAGGCGCACGCGCTGAGCTGGTGCGGAATGATTGAGCGCCCGCGTGTTCCGTTCAACGTAATATGAAGCAGAGGCGGGGATCTCCCGCCTCTTTCTTTTTTTTGGCCTGGTTAGCAAATACGAATTTCATTCTGTAATTATAGTAGATACCTGGAAATCAAATGAAAATAACGGAGGCTGACAAACATGAAGTGGTTCAATAATCCTGAGACGCTGGAAGACCTGAAAAAGCAATACAAGAAGCTGGCTTTTCAAAATCATCCTGACCGGGGCGGCAAAACTTTGGATATGCAAGAGATTAACGCTGAGTATGAAGCACTGTTCTCCCGGCTGAAAGATACCCACAAAAACGCAGAGGGCGAGTTTTACACGGCACGGACGGCCACGACCGAGACGGCCACGGAGTTCATGGACATCATCGAAAAGCTGATTCACATGGAGGGCATCGAGATCGAGGTATGCGGTTCCTGGGTGTGGGTCACTGGCGACACCAGGCCGCACAAGGAAGAGCTGAAAGCCCTGTCTTTCCGGTGGAGCAGCAACAAATCCGCGTGGTATTTCCACCGCGACGGATACAAGAAGCGGAGCAAGAAGTCTCTGACACTGGACGAGATCAGGGGCTACTACGGCAGCGAAAAGATTGAAAAAGAGGGCGGCGGGAAAATCGCGGTTGCATAACAGATTGGCGGGCTGGGAAAACCTGGCCCGTCTTTTCTTTTTCGGAAAATTTTACTGAATGGTTAGCAAATGATCGGAACAGTCTGTAATTATAGTGGGAGGTGGTCAAGTCCATTGAAGTGCTACTACCTGGGCGATAAGAAAATCACCGAAGCGGAGGCCAAAGAGATCGAGGCCAAAAACCGCGAGATTTTAAGAGATGGAACGGTTGAGGAGCTTTTGCAAATTCGGCACGTTATTTGTCGGGAGGAATGAAAGATGGAACACACATTTAAGATCGAAAAGGAATTGAAGATCACGACGGAGAACATCGTGGACTGTGTACTGTCCTGCGAGGCCGGTGGCTTTGACTACTGGGCGAGTTGTGCAGCGATGAGAAGGACTACGAGGCGGCACGGCAGCGGCTGGCGGAGAGAGAAAAGGCCGATATGAAGCCCTGCTATGAGGACGTGCTGGCCGAGATTCTGGAGGGCGGCGGCAAGCTGACCGTGTACGACCGTGAGGACGACAAAGACCACGAGCTGACGCTGGAAAAACTTCTGAACGGCTGGAAAAAGTACGCGGAAGATCATAACGCGGACGACTTCGACGAGTACGACGGAGTTTCCGCTGACTGTATCATGCAGTATGCGATTTTCGGCGACGTGATTTACGGCTGATAAAAACGGGCTGGCCTGGTGGCTGGCCCGTTATTTTTTTTGCCGGTTAGGTTAGCAGGATTGAAAAACCGTCTGTAAATATAGTGTAAGGGGCAATGCTCTAAGCGACAAAGTAAATTAACGGAGGTCGAAAGAATGAAACGCTATGCAGTTTGTATTACTGATGATGACGGCGGCACGGGTGAAGCTGTTTTCACCGTAAAGAATAAAACCGAGGCACGGGCCAGAGGTCGCCTTTATATCCGTCAGTGGCAGCTCCCCAACGGAAAGATCGAGTACATCCGGGAGCTGGCAGAGGGTGAAGAGGCTGTCAAGTTTGGTCGCGCCGCTGGTTATTGATAGGAGGAGATCATCATGTATGATGTCGAAAAGTTGGTTTCCATCGTCTGCGATTATCTGGACGCTGAAGCGGACTATATGAAATACAGTCTGGACGCAAGAAAAGAGCTGGGGCTGGCTCCCGGCTCTACCCTGTGGATTCCTTCCCTGAATGGCTCCAAGGCATACCGTCTGGGTGAGCTGTCCGAAAAGTCAGGAGCGACCGGCAGCATTTTGGCCGACATCTGCGCTATGCTGAACATCAATCAAGAATTGCTGGTGGCCGCTGTCAAATCCATGCAACGCAAGGAACGCCATAACGGACGCTGGGACAATCCGAATTATACCTGCTGGATGAACGAGGACGACAAAAAGCGGCTGGCCCGGTTCCTTTCCAATGAGCGCGGAGAGTCCGGCGTTTATCCCTGGTTCAGCAGTACCGGACGGAAAAAGCCATGGTGTGAATAAGGTATAGCTAAACCGAAGAGGAAGGGCAAAAAGTCCTTCCTCTTTTTTTTATTTCATGGTTAGCAAATTTGCCTTTCTTTCTGTAATTAAAATAGAAAGTCAAAATAATGGAGGAATGACACATGACAACGAAAACTGATTTTCACGCCATCCAGGAGCTGAGGGAGAAATACGCCCCGAAAGTGCGGGGTATCGTCTCCGGCGAGGAGGCCAAGGCCATCTACGAAGTGCTGGAAATTGATAAGCGCAACAACATCGAGCTTCAGAATATCCGGGATATGGTGGTCATGATCTACGGTCAGTGGTTTGATAAATCACGTGACCAGTATCTGGAGGATAAGAAGAATGGCGTGCAGGCGGTTGATAAGTCTGCGGAGTATCTGGACGCAATGAGCGCCATCATCTGCGTCATCGACTATGAGAAATTCAAGAGAGGAATAGGAGTATAAAAATTTGGGGAGGGCGGTTAGCAAATCGTTCTCCCCTTCTGTAATTATACCAGGAGGTGCAGTGATGGAAAACAAATACGTTTCCTTCGAGGTTTACCGCCCCGTAAAGTCTCCCACGGAGAAAGGGGAATACATGGGAAAGACACCAAACCTGGAGCAGGCACGGCGGGCCGCTGATGCTGTTGGCGGTGCCCTGTACGGGATAACATCTGACGGACGCAAAGTCCTATTGCTGTAAAGGAGGAAGACAAAAGGGCACAATGTACGAGAGAGCAGGTTGATCGCTGGAATGCAAAACTGAGCAACGGGTTCCGGCTTGATCTGGAGCGCTTCATCATCTGGAATGACAAGGTGGCTACGCGCTCCATCGAATTGCCGGACGGCAAAGTGCTGAAGGCCGACATCGGATGGACTGAGGTACGCGAGGAGCCGAGATTGGGTTGTTTCTATCAGAAGACTATTGGCATGATGCCGCGCCTTTCCCTTTCCCTGTGGACTCCGAGCAGCACGCCGGGTATGTGGTGTAGCCGTGGCCTGGGTGCCGTGGTAAAGATCACCGACAACATCTACCAGAAACGCAACTGGAACGAGCTGGCAAAGTTCACCGCTGAATGGGACGAAAAGCGCCTGCTGGAAGAGGCCAAAAAACATATGGCCGAGCTTCAGAATGATGTGGTAGCCTAAAAAGAGGCGGAGGGATTTTTCTCTCCGTCTTTTTTCTTTCTTTTGGTTAGCAACAAAGTAAATCATTCTGTAAATATAATAGGAGGCGATAAAAAATGAGACAAGCACAAATGACAAGAAATGAACGGCGGTATTACCGCAAGAAGATAATCGAGCAGCGGCTGATGGGGCTGGGAGTTCTGGCCTGCTGTGCTCTGGTGCTGTGGATGTGCTCCACCGGCGTAACCGTAGAAGATCGAGACGGCACGGCGGTTGTACTGCTGGCTCCGCTGGGGCTGTGGTTGCTGTTCTCTAAGCAGATTCTGATTTACTGAGGAGATGCCAAGATGAGCGAGAGAATTTTCAATGTTTCCCGGTCTACGAAAACCGGTAAGACGGTCAATGTTGGCGACTTTCCTACGATTGAGCAGGCGCAGGCCGCTATGCTGAGTCACTACAAGGTGACACCTAAGCGTGGGGACTTCCGGTATCGTATCTTTGAGGAGGAGCTGGAAGAGATCAACGGAGTTACATTCCGCAAATTCTGTCTGGTTCTCAGCGGCGGAAATAAACCATACAGCAAGAGCTATACACCGGCTGAATTGAAAGCCCTGGTAGAAAGTGAGGCATAATATATGGAACGGACGGATAAGCTAAATCAACTCAGGCAATTCAATAGACCGTGGGAATATGATTGCTGTGACATAGCGGAAAAGCTGGTTGAGCTGTCAAATCTGCCGGATGACGGGCAGTTGAAAAACGAGCTGACCGATGCTCTATACTATCTCAAAGCTGTGGCGGAGAATCCTTATAACAGCGACTATCATCGTGTGCTATTCAATGTGTTGCTGGTCATCACGGGGTTTGAGTGTTTCTAAATCAGGGAGAGGGGCAATCCTCTCCTTTTTTATTTTTATGGTTAGCAATTTTTCAAAACGGTCTGTAAATATAGTGGAGGTGCTGAATATGAAAACCTGCAAAATCTGCGGATGTTCTTTCGATGAAGAAAATTTTGAAGGTGTTGTTGTCAATGAGGGCATAGACAATGAATACCATGTTTGTTGCGATTGTGTCCCGTCCGAGTGTAACAACGGACATATTATTTCCTGTGAAGCCTGCGGTTCATATTTTTCGGCGGATAAACTGCACGACGAAGAGATCGAGGGGCATTCCTTTACCGCGTGTCCGGCCTGCGGGAAAGATGTGGTAGAGGGGTTGAGCCGTGCAGAATTTGAAGATGAATACTTTCGCCCGCGATATTCTGTTGTCGTTCGTCAATTCGGCGGTTCAGTTCGTGGATATGTCGTGAGCGCAAATGGTCGCCACGAGGTCATGAAGCGGCTGCTGGAAAAGCTGGACTTCAACTATGTCGCAGAGGTATCCATTGGGGAAATCCTTGTGAAGGAGGACGAGTTTTAATGTACATGAGCAAAAAGAAGTTCGATGAGATCAAGGCCAAGCATATCACCACCATTGTGGTGGATGCTGATGTGGGCGAGGCTCTGGCTTTTGTCCAGGACTTGCTGGAGGCTGAGGCGGACGCAATCAAAAACCGCGAGCCGCACGCAACTGCATCTATCGGACGCCTGAATGAAGCCGCCTATGAAGTGTTCTCCATCTCCAACGAGATCGACGCCGGGGAATTTGATGACGGCAAATAAAAAAAGTAGCCTCCCGGTTAGCAAAACTGGGAGGCTATCTGTAATTATAGTACAAGCACAAGCAACCAACTTTAAGGAGGATGACAAAATGAGCGCTGCTAATTTCTGTACCATGAGGGACTTCCCTTTGTTCGCCAAGGACTACTATGAGGACGCCAAGCGCTGCCCGGAATGCGGAGCGATCATGAGCGCGGACGCTACGGAGTGTGACTTCTGCGAGTGTAACGAGCTGGAAGACTACCAGTATTATGATGAGTGCGCGGCCTACGACGAGCGCCAGGAGATCGAGGACAAACTGCTGGACTTCAATCGTGGCCTGCTGTTCCATGAAGTTAAGCTCCAAAGCGGATACTATTCTGGTGTCCAATTCTATGTGGAAATCAATCACGATCTGACCGAAGATCAGGATTATTCCAACGATGACTGCCATTACTATTTTGACTGCTGTCGGAGTGTAGCCTATCGGAAGTATGCGTCGGAAGTTCGGAAGATCAACCGGAAGCTGGCCGAGTTTGCCAAGGCATATGGATTCCAGGAATATGTGTGTACTGCCAGATTTTCAAACGGTGAGGCGTGGTATCAGCTTGCCTCTAATCCCCGTGCCCGTTTGAAATCTGTCGTGGCCTGATGACCGCCCGCCGCGTTCTGCGGCGGGCTTTTTTTATATTAAAAGTTAGCAAATAGCCTTTTGTTTCTGTATTTATAGTGAAGCGATTCCAAACGACATTTTGAAAGGACTTGATTTCGTGAATAATGAGAGCGGCCTGAATGAGAGCGGCCTGAGAACCTATGTGTGCAAGCGAGCCAGGATGTGTAGTTTCCTGCGTGAGAGAGGCTTTGAGCCTTACAAAGTTACCCCTGACCGGGACAATCCTATGTACGATGTTTTTCTTTTCACTGCGTCGCCTGAGCTGTACCAAGCTGTGATGGAATATATCAACACCAGTTCTGAGAGGAGAGATTTGAAATGAAAATTGATTTGACTGATGCTCAGGTTTCCTTGATCATCGACGGGCTGCGTGCTTTGCAGGAAAATGCTGCATATGAAAACAAATGTACCAGCGACTCGGAAATCCACGATAGCAACAACCAAATGGCCGATGAGGTAGACGACCTGTGCGAGTATCTTAACTGTTGCGAAGAGGTTACACCGGAGGTAGCTATCTGTGTCAAGGGCGGTTTGGTGAGTTCAGTTTATGCCAATGCCAATATGGATGTCGATGTATATGATCTGGATGTTTCCGACTTCCCGGACGAAGGGGAACAGGAAGCGGCAGACCAGAAAGAGGCCGAGCTGGATGAGCTGGTCAAGTCTCCCGGCTGGCGTGCTGTTTGGTAAGAAACCATTTTTATAAGGAGGAACATATGAGCATTACTTATGATGTGTCCAAGCAGAAGGGCAGTTCCCGCTGGTACCCCCACAAGATCGAGACTCCCAAGGTGCCTGCTGGCCCGTTGGGAGATAAGAAGCAGGCGCTTCATGCCGCCGCCGAGTTGATGGGGGTGAGCTACCCCGAGTATATGGAGTTGAGGAGGAAGAAAGGATGCGTGTAAACTACACCCCTGAAGAGATCGCAGAGATGCACGACCGTAACGAAAACTTCAACGGAACACGTGCTAACTTTTCCAAGGTCAAGCTCTACCAGGCCGTCAAAAGCGACCTGGTGGAGTTTATGAATATGTGCGATGACGTGCAGATGATCGACGGGTATGACCCGAACACGAAAGAGAAGCACGCCATTCTCTGGCTGGACTTCTCCCCTGCCGCTACCCTGAACAAGGAAGAAACGGCAGCTCTTACGGCCATCATGAATAAGGCTGATGGTATAGTGATTTCTGCCGTCGATGGGCACGTTCGCATTTCCTTTGATATCAACGATATTTGGGATAATTAAACAGACGGTTAGCAAAACGCAGTTCTTTTCTGTAAGTATAGTAACCGGAGAAAAAAACAAACGAGAACAAAATTTAGGAGGTACGTAAAAATGTCTGCGAATGTTGAGAGTATGTTCTATGCTGGACGCGAGAAGCCCTGGCATGGCTTGGGTACTCAGGTTGAGGAAGCGCCGACCAGTGCCGATGCACTCCGGCTGGCTGGTCTGGACTGGACTGTACAGCGCAAGCCCATTCAGGTTTGCGGCGGGCGCAAGGTGGATAACTTCTTCGCTAATGTGCGGAGCAGCGACGGTGCGGTGCTGGGCGTGGTCAGTGACCGGTATCAGGTGGTGCAGAATGCGGAGGCATTTGCATTCACCGACGCTCTGATTGGCGGAGAGGGTCAGGTTCACTATGAGACGGCGGGAAGCCTTATGGGTGGCCGGAAGATTTGGCTGCTGGCAAAACTGCCCGATACGGAGATCGTCGGCGATAAGACCGAGCCATATCTGTGCTTCTCCAATACCCACGACGGTAGCGGCGCTATCCGCGTATGTATGACGCCTATCCGGGTGGTTTGCAACAACACTCTGAACATCGCACTGAACGGCGCAAAGCGTGCGTGGTCTGTCCGGCATACCGGCGATATTCAGGCCAAGCTCCAGGAGGCGCGGATGTGCCTGGACATGGCGAATAAGTACATGGACAAGCTGGCTGTGTACGCCGACCAGATGGCGAACAAGACCGTCACCGATGAGCAGATCGCCAAAATTCTGGACGAGATGTTCCCGGCCACGGAGGATATGAGCGAGCGTGAAAAGCGGAACGCGACGAAAGCCCGTGAAGAGTACATGATCTGCTATTTTGCGCCGGACATTCTCAAGTTCAAGGGGACTGCCTGGGGCGCACTGAACGCGATGAGCGACATGGTTGGACATACCGCTCCCCGCCGCATGACCTCCAACTACCAGGAGAACAACTGGGGCCGAATCATGGATGGCCATGCCATGATGGACAAGATGGCCTCTCTGCTGGCAGGCGTTGGCGCACGATAAGAACAGAACGAGACGGGATGGAGAAATCTATCCCGTCTCTTTTTTTGGTTAGCAAGAAACACTAACGGTCTGTAAATGTAGTGAGGAGGTGGTCAATGTGTTTCGAGTTATCATCGCCGGAGGGCGAGACTTTGATGACTACCAGCTTTTGAAAGCGACCATGGATAAACTGCTTTGCAATATTACGGATGAAATCACCGTTGTTTGTGGACAGGCCAAGGGCGCTGATACGCTGGATGAACAGTATGCCATGGAAAAGGGATACGCCATTGACTATTACCCTGCCCAGTGGAAATTATACGGCAAGCGAGCTGGATACCTACGCAATGAGCAGATGGCACAGAACGCCGACGCTCTGGCCGCATTCTGGAACGGTGAAAGTCGTGGCACCAAGCACATGATCGAGCTTGCCAAGAGGTACGGTTTGAAAGTGCGGGTCAAGCGATATTAAGGAGACAGAGATATGTTAGTCATTAAGAAAATATGCGATTACACAATTCCGATATTTGGGAACAAGAGAGTTCTCCCCTATGCAAAGCTACTTGTTTCTGATGGTATTACAGAAAAGTTAAGGCCGATCATAGATGATGGCGGAAGACAGTACATCACGTTCAACCGAAAGAGATACTACATCAAGAATGCTGGGAGCCTCTATTCTCCCCACTATGTTTTTTCCGATGAACGGAACCCCTGATTGGATAGCCCGAGTGGAACCGTACGGTCAGTGGGACGGCTACCCGGAAGGTCAGGGCATAACGGTACTCACCTTCCTTCGGGACAAGATGGATCTGGAACTGTTTAAGGAAGCGTTGCGGAACTCGTCCTACATCCCCAGTGAGGAGCTTACTGCTCTCTGGAAGCAATACGGGGCAGACGAGAACGGATTGATCACGATGGAAGGCTTGGATAGGATGACGGAAGATCATCCTGAGTTTAGCCGTAACACTGGTGCGGGCATCCTTGAAATGGTGCAGAACCACTCAGAGGGCATGAAGCTCCAGGACAGCATCGATTTTGCCGCTGACGGTCTTTTCTGTGAGTGGGCGTGGGTGATTGACCTGGATGCGGGAACATTTGAGGGGTACTGCGGGTTCGGCCAGACCCCTTTGGCCGAGAATGACCGCTTCTACTTCCTGCGGGATTTGGAGGAGGATAACGGGTATCACGGTGTCCGGCTGGCAGCAAAGTGGAACCTGGACGCGCTTCCGACCGATGAGGAATTTCTTGCCGCATTCAAAAATGATGAGGAGGAGGAAACGCCTACGTTTTAATGGTTAGCAAATAGTAGTTTCATTCTGAAAATGTAGTGGTCTGGGAGGCTCCACTATAAAAAGCCTCACCCCATAAAGTGAGGTGGCGATATGGAAATCCTCTTTGGGCTTGTCATCGTGGCCGTGAAGCTGATTTTGGAACACGTGGCCGTGAGGCGCGCCAACAAATACTCCGATACCGTTGTTCGTAGATACAACAAAAATGAAAGTGAGGAAGAAAGATGAGTTTGATGGAGAAGTTCTCCGCCGTCGAGATCAAGGCGGACAACAGAATTTCCGAGGATGACAAGGCGTTTTGTCTCCGCCAGCAGGAAGCCTTTGATAAGGCTGGGCCGGCGCTCCAGAAGGTTGCTGAGGCGATGTCCGCAGCCAAGGCAGAGCAGGCTGGAATCCTGACCGCAGACGACGACTTTATCGACCGGTATGTGGGAAACGATTGTGACGTAGACAGTGTTTACGACACCATGAAGAAGAGAAACCGCACATTCATTTCAACTGTCGTCAATTATTTCAGCCGCAAGTACAGTGTTGAGCTGGACAAGAGCAAGATTGAGGAACATCTCATTCCCACTGGCCCGAAGGAGCCGGATTTGCCCTGGGGCGGATATCGGAACATGACCGAAGACGAGATCGCCTCCTATCGGGGAAAGCTGGACGCCTATAAGGTTGAAAAGAATAAGTTTGAACAGTCCTTGCGTACTCTCCCTCTCCGGTATGAACAGGTTGTGGATGAGATCTTTGTACAGCTGGGCGGATTCTCATTCCAGGAGCGAGCCATGAATGAATTTCTCCGGTTGTGCTGGGATACGTCTCATCACAGAAACTGGCGTTCTGATCAGTATGAGGAAGAGTTCGAGATCAAGAACGATGTGCTCCGTCTGACTGGATCGTGGGTAGATTGTGATGAAAACAAGTGGATGAGCAACCCTGTCCCTGAGTATAAGCCCAGCCAGTCCTTGAAGACCATTCTGGATGCGCTGGTACATTACGAGGTTGGAAAGTTCAAGGGTGGCGCACAGTGGTTCCCGGAACTTTTCAAATACGATACTCAGGAAAACCAGTTTGAGATCGCTCACATGAACAAGATCAAAAGTATCAAGCTGTTCAAAAATGGTCGTGTGGATATCAAGTTTCGCAGCGCCGCTTTTGTCCAGGAGTTTGTGGAACAGTATTTGAGGAGGAACCCGGCATGAAGCTGACAAAGAAGCAGCTCTCCGCCCTACAATCCGTTGTAGGGCGGGAGCAGACCCGATATGACGAAATCCAGTCGGAGGCTCTGGCTGGCGTTCATCCCAGCGAGAAGCATTTTGCCATAACAGATGGAACCATGGTGGTGCTGTTTACGGAACAGCCCGAGGGAATCCCCGTAGGTGATCGGACAGAGACGTATGATAAATACGTTCAGGACTATCTCAAGGACGCGAGGGCTTCGTTGGTTGCTTCGCCGCCCACTGTGGATGATTGCAAAAAGATCATCCGTGAGTGGAGGGATATGAAGAATTTGGGGAAGCCCCTCTTCCCGAAGATTACCGTTACCACCGAGGATGAGAACGGCGCTCCTATGACGAGTTACTTCGACGCCTATCGCTATCTGGACATTTTGGAGGCTGTTGGGCCGTATCGTAACATCTATATGGGGAGCAGCGACACAATGCGGACTCCGTATCCGTGCTTGCTGGTGTATAAGCGGTGCGGGCGTGACGAGCAAGATAGTGTCAACTGGGACGAGCCGGCATTTCTGCTGCCGTGCCGTCCTTGACAGGAGGAGGATGTTATGAGTTTTGAAGACGCACTTGAAAAGCTCTTGTCTCTGGGCATCTATAAATGTCTCGCAGAACGAGTTTTGAGAACTGTTTGCAAAACAGGAAGAAGCATGGACGTTATGGTAGGGAACGAGATTTATTGTATCAATGCGGTATATTCGGGTGAGAGACGCGAGGATACGAAATTCTGGGGACTTGCTACAAGTAACTATACTTTTGATGTGGGGAGAGTTTGACATGACCAGACGGAAAGTGATTTTCTGGAACGATCTGAATGACAGCTATATCGTTTCCGAGGAATATAACGGCGACAAGGCTGAAATGGAACGCTTCGGCCTTGGAGCCTGCGACCATACTTGGCCTGAGTTTATGGAGGCTATGAGCAGTGTGAGCAACATGGCAGACTTCCTCAAGGTGATCTCCTACATCACTGCCAGTTACCATGCTACTGTCAATGGTGTGCCTCTCCCGGAGCAGGCCAATAACCTGCCTGGGTCACGGCTGAATGTCGCCCATAGCCATAAGGAGCTGTATAACTTAGTTGGCGACATGGATGAGGTGTGGGAGGTCAAGCGGAATATCTCTGGCGCTCATCTGCTGGACGTGTCCACCATCGCTCCCAAGCCCAAGCAGGTCTGGGACGGAAAGGAAGTCATAGATGAGGATGACTTCGACTACGCCACCGCAAAACCCGGTGACTTTGTGACTCAGGCCGTAGTGGACAATGCAATGGATTGTCTGCCACCTGTTTGTATGAGTGCCCGGTGCTCTCAGATGGGCGAGCCGTACTCCAGCAAGCTGGATGAAAAGACCGGCGAATGGCGGAGCATCTATGCCACCTTCCGTAAGGTCGGTGGAGAGTGGCCGAATGGTATTTGGGAATACTGCGGTCACTGCTTCCGGGGTGAAACGGTGGAACGGGGCAAAGAAATGGCTCATATCTAAAATCTTCTCGCTACTATTGAGAGATGAGGTTAGCATCCGTCGTCTCCCGTCTGTAATTAAGGCGGGAGACGAAAATTTTGGAGGTGTTAATTTTGAAACGGTTTAAGGTGCAAACCGCAGACGGCCACACTTTGCTGCTCTACTATCCCACCCAAGAGAAAGCTCAGGAGAGCTACCCGGACGCCACAATTACGGAACATACCGACCAATCTCATGTGGAGTACATTGAGCGGATGCTTGCTGTCGCCAACGATTGTAAAACGGCGGAACGCAAAGGTTCTACCGTTTATCTTCTCAGGTTTAACACGTCGGCGGGCATCTGTTTGGCGATGCTTTTCCGAGATATCAGCGACGGAATGTGGTACGACTTGTGCCAGTATCAATTCTGGAAATCCGGGGCACTGGTCGCTCCAATCACTAAGACCCTATCTAATCCGGCTGCGTTTTGTAAACAGTTTCTTTTCCCGAAGTCGGAATACCAAGTGCTTTGTGCTGGCGGCAAGCTCCCAAAGCCGGAAGAAATCAGAGGCGTTAGGAAATTCGCTTCTGTCCCTTTTGAGGGAATATGTCAGTGCCAGCTATTCCTAAAAGGTGACGACTTATATATCAAGCATAACGACTACTTTTCGGAAACGCACTCCACCGGAAAGATTGATCCGCGCACCAACATGGAGGAACGGGTGCTATATATTTGCCACGTATGGCTGAGGATTACCAATTTTGTACCATTGGTAAAACTCCTGAACGACGTGGAAATTTCTGCCACAGTTTGGCCTATGCTTCGGGACTTCCATCAATGGCCGGCAGGTGAATATAACATGGAGTGGAACCGCTTTTTGGAGGGTGTAGCGAGGGCTACAAGAAACTATCTGAGCAAAAAGGAGGCAGGTTATGGAACAAAGAACCTGTAATATCATCATGTGCTGCAAAGGGCATTGCAAACTCGCGGGCGAAAATGCTCCGCCATTGGAGGCCATCGCTGCATACATGAGCGCTGAGTGCGCTTGTCCGAAGGAAGACTACACCGGGAAGCTGATGGAAACGATTTTGAGAGAGGCGCTGTTTGATTATATGGCGGGCGCGGACAAGCCCGGATATGAGCTGCGTCAGCTTCTTCAGCAATATGCCACACATGACCCCGATCTTTCGGAGCGTATCTACACTCTATTCCAGTTAGCCAAAGTGAGAGATGACAACAGGTATGTCAATGGGTTTACGGATAAATTGCTCCGGCAAAGTGAGATTGATCTTGGAGCCTCCAGAGACAATATGCCCTGTCTTTTGGATGAAAAGAAGATCGTCAATTATCCTTGTTCTCGCGCCTGCCCGCTTTTTGGAGACTGCGTTACAAAGTGGTATCAGGTAAGAAAAAGAGCCTGACCGGTTAGCAATCCCCCTTTTCTTTCTGTAATAGAAGTGAGGGGCGCGGTTCTGAGAGGACTCCGCACAAAAGCCTCTCTCCAGAAAAAGAAAGATAGAGCAGGTGAAAGAATGAAGTATCAATACCTTAATGAACCGATTCCCCAGGAAGCCCGACAGGAGTTGAACGACAAGATCCTCTATTTGGTAGACCAGGATTTGGCCGAACAGTCTGGGATCTCCCGCGAGGATATCTATAATGCCTATACCGGAGACGGTGGATTGCATGGCCTGAAACGCTCTGACTTTTCCAACTATCATGAGTATGCGGAGGCCAAGAAGGAGATCGAGAACGGTCAGTTCTTTACGCCTCCCGCTCTTTGCCAGTTTATCATGGAGGCGTTGTCCCCTGCTATGGACGAAACGGTAGCAGACCTCACCTCTGGCATCGCCAACTTCTGTAACTTCATGCCGCTGGAGGCAAACTTCTACGGCTGTGAGTTGGACATCAAGTCCCACAAAGTAGCGCACTATCTTTACCCCGCCGCTAATCTGGAACACCGTGATATCCGTTTCTATCAGCCGAATATGCGGTTTGACTATGTAGTGGGCAACCCTCCGTTCAATCTGAAATGGGAGACGGAGGGTGGCGAGATCATCTCTCAGATGTACTACTGCCTGAAAGCGGCGAAGCTGCTGAAGCCTCTGGGCATTATGGCGATTGTGGTGCCGGCGTCTTTCCTGGCCGACGAATATTTGGACGGCGCGAAAATTTCCGAACTGGCAAAAGATTTCTCTTTCCTGGGTCAGGTTTCCATTCAGAAGGATGCGTTCAAATCTCTTGGCGTGGATAGCTACGCTACCAAGATACTCTTTTGGCAGAAGAAGCTGGACGCTGCCGACAAGGGAGAACCTTATGCTTTGAACAGCGCCAACTGGTTCAATCTGACCGACATGAATAACGCGGCAGAGCTGCTTGAGATCGTCCGTAAGGAAGTTGTTGCCCCGGCCAGAGAGCGGATGCGGAGCAACAGTGCCCGCGTTAAGCTGGCGTCGATGGGTGGGAGCGACAATGCGTTCGAGTATGAAGTGCGGAAGCTGATGTTCCATATCAAGTCCAACCCCAAACTGATAGACAAATATGCCAAGTGTCAGGAATATCTCTACAAGTTCCGCCATCAGGAACAGCCCAAGGATATGAAGTATGAGCAATGGGCAAAAATCCGTATTACGGAAGCTAAGGTACTGGCCTATCTTCGTCGTGTTATCAAGTCTCAGCATAAGAAGCCCAGCCAGGATGTGGTACGACTGGTCAAGCAGGATGGAGGGCTGATTTACAAAGGGTACAGCAAAAAGGCACAGAACAGCATGAGTGACGGCATGAAACAGCTCGTTCCCTTCTATGCCCTTGCCTCTGGACAAGCGGATGATACAGGTCTTGAACAGTATGCCCGCCTTATTCGTCGTAAGCAGCGCGACTATGAGCGAGAGACGAAACCTTTTACCGAGATGGAACAGGACGCCGGGATCGCTCAGTTCCTGGATGACTTTACCGTTTATGACAATGAGAACGAGGAGTGGATTTACCTCAATAACACCCAGAAGCACGACCTGAACCTCGTTCTTCAGAAGCGTTATCATCTGTTACAGTGGGAACAGGGTGGTGGCAAGACGCTGGCCGGCATCTCCACAGGCCGGTATCGGATGGAGCGTCAGGGCGCTCGTAACGTGTGGGTGGTGTCCACTGCTATCTCCATCAAGAACAACTGGGATCTGGTGTTCAAAAACTATGGCATGACCAACTATCGGATGATAAAGTGCCTCGCCGACCTCGACAAAGTACAGGATGGGGAGTTCGTTATCATCACCTTGAATATGCTTACCAAGTACCGTAAGCAGATCAAGCGCCATATCAAAATGCGGAACCAGAACGTGTGCTTGGTGTTCGATGAGTCCGACGAGATGACCAACCCGGATAGCAAGCGCACAAAGGCTGTGTTGGATTGTTTTCGGAGAGTGCGGTTTAAGCTGGAAATGACCGGCACTGTCACCCGGAACAACATCTCGGAATGTGCGCCTCAGCTTGAGTTGCTTTATAACAACTCTTACAATATGCTCTCCTGGGCAGAAGATTTGTATTGCTATGAGAAGGATGACTGTGAGGAATATCTGAACTGTTCAAGTAATCCTTACTACGGCCAGCCCTTCCCTGCTTATAAAGCTGGATACAGTCTGTTCGCTGAATCCCATCTGCCTGAGCGGATCACCGTTTTCGGAGTGGGTAAGAAAACCCAGGACATTTACAATGCGGATGTCCTGAACAAGCTCCTCTCTTACTCGGTCATCACCCGGACTTTCGCGGAGATCACCGGCAAAGAGATACGTAGACTTCATCAAACCCCAGTTTCATTCGCTCCTGCAGAGCGTGAAGTCTATCAAAAGGCCATGGAAGAGTTTTTCTCCATGCGCCAGCGATACTTCGCCCTTACCGGGAATAGTCGCAAGGATAGCATGATGGCGCTGATCCAGCAGATTACTTTGTTGCTCCGTATCTCTGCTGCACCCAACACTGTGGAGGAATACGACAGCCCGAATACGCCGGTCAAAATTCGGAAGGTTTGTGACATGGTGGGCGAATGGAAGGATGAGATTGTAGTTATTGGTGTCCGCCATAAGAACGTGGTGGAAGCATACGCTAATGAAATCCGCAGAAGATTCCCGGATCGGAAGCTGTTTGTCGTAACCGGCTCTACCACCACTCTGGCCGGACGTCGGAAGCTGAAAAATACTCTGAAAGAAAGCGGAAACGGCATTCTCCTTTGTACCCAGCAGTGCCTCCCCTCCTCTGTCAACTTTGAGTTCGTCAACAAAGTTATCATCCCGGAGCTGCATTACAACAATGCGCGGATGAGCCAGTTCTATATGCGGTTTGTTCGCTTTACCTCTACGGACTGGAAAGACATCTACTTTGTTACTTACTCTGGAAGCATTGAGTCCAACCAGATGCAAATGGTGCTCGCCAAAGAGAAACTGAACCTTTTCATGAAGGGGCAGGACGTAGATCTGGACGAGGTGTATGACCGCTTTGGCGTGGATTATGACCTGATGAGCCTGTTGATGTCTCGTGAGGCAGACGAGGACGGAAACTTCAAAATCTCTTGGGGAGAGCAGAAGATCAGCTAATAATAAAACCGCCCTCTTCGGAGGGCGGTTCATTTAGGCCATGTACTTACTGCGGAATATACGAAGCATTCCGTTTTCCCATGCCGTTTTGACATGGCCTCTGCACCATTTTGTGTATCGGTCGAATTGAAGTGCTGCCGCTTGATTGGACAGCCCGTATGTTGCCTTGATCTCAGAAGCGGAACGGATACCCATTTCACGCAGGATAGGAAGCGGAGCAAGTAAATTCCAGGCGAAGTAGTCTGCCTCGCTCTCGAACTGGTCATAGAAGCCCCTTTGCTCATTGTAGGCGATTTCGGCTCCCTCTATGACTTCCAGATGGCCTATATAGATATGGCCGATCTCATGCGCCAAAGTCCACCGGATACGGCCAGCGTTCATTTCAGCATTGTAGAGAATAAGATAACGGTTTGTATCTGGATCGTAGTGCGTCGCTCCAGAATTGCTTTTGCATAGAACGGCAACGTCTTGGACAGTGCATCCAGTGACTTCGGCCATTTCCTGATACGACAAAATACGACAGCTTTTGGGGATGCACTGCAAGAGCAATTCAGGTTGGATAGGATAGGATACAGAATCCATGTCCTGGTAAAGCTCCAAGACCTTACGCTGTACAAAAACACTCCTCACTATTTTGCCCTCCTTTCGCTACACGGAGACATCATGGGTGCATATTATAACTTACTCCGTGTCCAATAAAACGGACTTCTTCTGCTGCGGATCATTCTCATCGGAAAAAGCGTAGTCAAATCCGATTTTCAGAATACCCATCATGCGGTTTCTATCCTGCTCAGTCATGCGCTCTCTGGCTCGCTGGAGGGTAATATAGTCGGGGTCGCCAAGCATGGTATCGGCAGTAGAGCGCACATTAGAAGCGCCTACCAGGTAGTCAATGGAGACATGGAAATACTCGGCAATCTTGGAGATTTTATCAATGGTTGGAGAGGTAGAGCTTTTCCACCTTCCAATAGAATATTGGCTCATACCAAGTTCGGATTCCAGTTTGTTGATTGTGATGTTATTTTCAGCACACAATTCTTTAATCCTTGTAAAAATGACAGAGTCCATAACACAACCTCCAAACAGAGAATTTGAATGTCACGAATTTTTTCGTGAAAAGCACTTGACAGCACGAAAGCAAGCTGGTATAGTAAATACCAGACACGAACATATTCGTGAAGTTGATTATATCATATCACACGTTTTCAGTTTAGTCAACCTAATACTTATTTGGAGGCGCGTAAAAATGCACATCGTAAACAGTATGGCAGCAAACTTCGGCAAATATGATTTAGATGTCAGCGCCGTGGGGATGCGGAGTATCAGCGAGACGGACATTAAGCTCCCGTACACTGGTGTCCTCCCCGTACAGATGTCAGCGTCCTCTGGTGCCTATGTCTACCTCAACGTCCAGCTGGCTCAAGGCGCACGCCTGGTTCTGGTTGCGCATGGGAAGGGCAAGGATATCAAGCGTCCTCTCGAAGCGTCCAGTGAAGAGATTATCGCTTTGCTGGATGGGTTTTTCAAGCAAAACCAAGACGCTACCGGCCTTGCTCAGTATTGGCTCGGCGTGTGGCAAGCTCATTATACGGAATGGAGAAAGATCGTGACCGGCCCGGATTGGCTGTTGACAATCCTCTCTTCCCTGTCCGTAACGGATCGTGAGTTCCTGTTTAAGCATATGATGGACGTGCCGGCGACAGAGTGAGGTGAAGCGGATGTCCCCGAAAATTTCGCAAATAATTTTCTTGTTTGCTATTGACAATCTCAGCTACGTATGGTAAGATAGCAACATAGAAAATGATTTGAACGGATTGGAGAGGGGAATATGATCCGTAACAAATTCTTTGAAGACCCGGACGGCGGCTATGCTAAGGTAGGCGTCAAGAAAAACTTTGATATCGCCTGGAAAAAGGTTCTGGCCTATGAAGAGCAGACAGGCCAATCGCTGGACAATGGATTTACTAAGGAACAGTATGTGTCCATGTTCAACTCCATGAGGGTTCGTCACACCAGCATTTTCTTCAACTATAAAAGCCATGTGATGAGCTATGTGCGATACCTGATTGCCAATGGCGTGCTGCCGGCAGAACAGGAAAGCATTTTGGCCTCCGTCACTGTGGACGACCTGAAAATCAACGAGACCAGCGGAGTGCAATACTACAAGAACTTGGGTATGCTTCACCAGGCAATCCAGGATTCCATCAAAGTGTCCGAGTGCTACGATGAAACCTTGTTTGACCTGCCCGCTGTAATTCTTTACCTGGCTTGGTTTGGATTGACCGAAGAGCAGATCATCAATTTCCCCAAGGAAGATGTACTTGATGACGGCGTGATGATAAACGGTGAGAAGACCGAGATGCCGTTTGAAATCTTGCAGATATTCAAGCGTCTGAGGGATGCAGAGGGATACTACCAGCAGGCCAGAGGCGTAATCTTCCGTGCCTATGTCTATTCAGATAACCTAATTCGGACGGAGCGGAACAGCAAGATCAACGTCTCTAAGATGCAGGGTCTGGTAAATCGTCTGAATACCCTGATGGACGGTGCCTACTCGCTACGGTACAACGTAATACACCAGTCCGGTATATTCTACCGTGCTCATCTGCTGGAATGCGAGAGTACCCAGTTCAATCTGGAAGACCCGGAGTTTGCGTCTAAGGTGTTCTGCGAGGATCTGTCCAGCAAGGTCAAGCACACAGCCCGGATCAGAGACTACAAGCTCTACAAGCAACTATTCTACTAAATGGCTTCGGCCATTTAGTTCTTGGATAGCAACAAAGAAAATTATTCTGTAAGAGGAGTGAAAGCAATGAGATCCCGTAAAAACACCGTCCCCGTACCTGTCACCCGCGATCTCCTGCAGGAAAAGCAGACTGAGGTTGCTCGTCTGGCTCGTCAGGCAAGCGAGGCGGTAGACATCGTTACCAGAACAATGAATGAGCTGGAGGGTATCAACCAGCAGATCGACAACGACCTGGCTGAGATCGACACCTATTCCAAGGAACTGGCCGCGACACGCGCCGCCATGTCCCAGCAGCGGAAGAACAATACCGCTATCATCGCCAACTTCGCAAAGCTCCTGGATACCAGTCCCACAGAGAGCGTGAGTGAGTAATTCATTCGGTTGACCAACCGGAGCATGAGGCGCTAACAGCAATTTTACAACTATCAAACTTTTACTTTGACTCAATGCGTCTCGTTGAAAAGCGTGGAGGGGTAATCCTAACTGGTAAGGAAGCAGTTTGCTAAACTGTTAGTAATCCGAAAGGGTGTGTGGGTTCGAGTCCCATCCCCTCCGCCAAGCCGCAATAGCGGCGAACTCTTTATCACCTCCTCTCTCTGACGGCGGGAAAGACCGCTGACGGCCCGGAAAGACGGGCGACATGGGAGCGTCCGGTGGCAGCTCATAACGTGTAATCGACGGTGGACACGCACAGCAATTTTACCTTGAAAGTCTGCAAAACTTTTGCTTACGGTTCGACTCCGTAGCTCCTAAAAAACCGTCATCAATCTATAAGAAGGGTCGTGTATGTCATGAAGAAGTTCCTGGCTATCGTTCTGTGATTCAAAGTGATCAGCGGCAGCGGCGTCCAGCGCCGGGTATGTGGAGGAAGCCATGAATAGAATACGAGACAAGCCCTAAGTCATCTTCGGATGACAGTATAGTGATGAATGCGACGATGAATGAACAGTAACGAATTGGGGCACTAACAGCAACCATCAACATTACCTGCTTTGGAAATGAGAATGTGTCCCGCACACGTGGCAAAGAGCCATTTTACGGATACAGCGGTTTCTGGGAGGTTTCCGTATTCGTATGCGTACAGAGCAACGCAGACAGCAATGAAAAAGCCTCCCGCCATGCAAGGATAGCTCAGTTGGTAGAGCACCAGTATAAAAAATGCGTAACGTTCCCCTCCCCCAGTTGCGCTAACAGCTATGTAAAAAGGGAACTGATTGTCGTGGGTTCGAGTCCCACTCCTTGCAACAAGCTACTTAGTGTAGTCACAAAAAAGGAGGTGCAACAGACTAATGTTGAATATGGGTTTGCTTGTCTGTTGTTCCTTGCCGTATGTCATTATCTCGACCCCGATAATTTACAGTACGGTGAAAACCTGGTTCGCCGCCAGCCATAATAGTGCGGGAAGCCGAACCGATCGGTATAACTGTTTGCCGTATTATACGGCTGGGTTTGAGTAGAAAATGCACATAAGAGGGGTCATGCAAAATAGCCCCGCTACGGCGGGGCGTACGCCAGGGTAGCTCAGTCGGACAGAGCGCGTACTAATGCGTGTCTTGTTGAGACGCTTACAGCAACTTTCTATGGACTGTTAATCCCGTGGTCGTGGGTTCGAGTCCCACCCCTGGCACAAGCAGAAGCCGCCCCTGCTAATGGGCGGATAGGCATAGGGCTTTGGGATCGTTTATGTCTATGCTGACGGTAAACGCCAGATATTCAACCCAAATATCTTGAACTGGGTTGTGACGGCTCGGAAAGACGAGCTTCATGCGGCAGTGGTGAAGTGGTCAACACAGCAGCCCTATTACAATGCGAAACGAGGAGTTTCGCTAACAGCAATGTTCAAGGAAGCCAAGCTGCCATTCGTAGGTTCGAGTCCTACCTGCCGCTCCATTTCTCTGGGCATAAACAGCAACAGTAAATAAAAAGTGTGTCCTGGGTATCTCAATATAGGAGGTAAGAGATAATGAGTAACTTTATGGATGGGATCAAGAGCACGCTGAATAACGAGTGCAATGTCTCTGTCACCGAGAACGGTGCAGTCGGCTTCCGCACTACCGGCAAGGCTCTCCTGGATCTCAATTTCGCTGTGGCATCTCTCCGTAGCGCCAGCGAGCACGACATCTCTCAGCGCTTCACTAAGGCGTTCTTCGAGGACAAGTTGATGGCAATGAAATGGCTCTTTTATGCTCGTGATGTCCGTGGTGGCCTGGGTGAGCGCCGGCTGTTCCGTGCCTGCATGGTGCCTCTGGCGAAGGAGTTTCCCGAGTACGTCGCCCCTGTGGTGGCCTGGTGCCTGAGTACGGTCGTTGGGACGATCTGTGGTGTCTGCTGGATACGCCTGCGTGTGACTGCGTGACCGGGCTGGTCAAAGGGCAGCTTTATGACGACACCCAAAATGCGGCAGAGGGCAAGCCTATTTCTCTTCTGGCAAAGTGGATGCCTCGCTGTAAGACTTCTTCCAAGCAGACCCGGCATTATGCCCAGATCTTGCGGAAGGCTGTCGGCATGACCGAGCGCCAGTATCAGCATACCCTCGCCAATCTCTCCCGTTACCTGCTTGTTGTGGAGCAGCAGATGACCGCCAAGCAGTGGGAGGAAATCGACTATCAGCGTGTTCCCTCTCGTGCCAACCTGCAGTACAACAGCGCTTTCCTCCGTCACGACGAGGATCGCCGACGTGCATTCCTGGGTGCTGTGGAGAAAGGCGAGGCCAAGATCAACGCTTCTGTTCTCTTCCCGCATGACATCGTACATCGGTACGGTTATGCCGACAGCACCGACACCAATCTGGAAGTGCTGTGGAAGAACCTCCCCGATACGGTGCAGGGTTGTGGTAACACCATCGTGGTGGCCGACGGTTCTGGTAGTATGAGAGTGAGAGTCGGCAACACTGATGTGTCTGCGCTGGAAGTAGCAAACTCTCTGGCGATCTACTTCGCCGAGCGTTCTTCTGGTCAGTTCAAGGATCAGTACATCACCTTCTCTGAACATCCTCAGCTGGTCGATTTGAGCAGAGGCAAGAACCTTCGTGAGAAACTGCGGATCGCGGCTACCCATAACGAGGTTGCCAACACCAACATCGAGGCCGTATTCGACCTGATCCTCACTACGGCGATCAACAAGCACATGGATCAGAGCGATCTTCCCGCGAACATCCTTATCATCTCTGATATGGAGTTCGATGGTTGTGCAACCACCGGCGCAATCTCCCATGATAGGTGGGGATATAGCAGACGGGTCGCACCTACTCCCCGCCTGTTTGAGGTAATCGCCCAGCGGTATGCGGAAGCCGGGTATCAGATTCCTCGTCTGGTATTCTGGAATGTCAACTCCCGTAGCGGCACCATTCCTGTTAAGGAGAACGATTTGGGTGTTGCGTTGGTCAGCGGTTTCTCTCCCAATATCGCCAAGATGGTGATGAGCGGCCAGACTGATCCTTATGACTGCCTGTTGGAGGCCATCAACGCAGAGCGGTATCAGCAGGTGGACGATGCCCTTCGTCCTATTATCTCCGCATAAGCAACAAAGTAAACCATTAAGGAGGCTCAGAACGATAGAGTAGCAAGTAGCTGTCTACGCTCTGAGCCTCTTTTATCAAAGGAGTGAAATACGTGGTATATCTCGACAATGCTGCCAATGCTCCGGTCTTCCCGGAGGTTCTGGAAGCTATGCTCCCTTGGCTCCGGCCCGATCATGTAGGCAATCCCGGAAGCCTCCATACCCAAGGGGTCAATGCTCGTGAAGCTGTTGAAAATGCCCGCCGCCAGGTAGCTAAAATGATTGGTGCCGATCCCTCAGAGGTGTTCTTTACCTCTGGTGGCACAGAGTCGAACAATGCGTGGTTGCAAAACTTTGGCGGCGACTTGATTTTAACAACTGCTCTGGAACACGATTCGGTTCTGGAACCTATGTCTGCGCACTGTCATCGCCATTATATCAAAGTCCACAAAGATGGTAGCGTAGACCTAAATGACCTGGAACGTTTTTTATCGGATGCCCATACTGCTGAGTCTAACTATTTACCTCGTGATGGACGTTCGACGGCTGTTTCTATCATGTGGGTAAATAATGAGCTGGGCACTGTCAATCCTATGAAAGAAATCGGAACCCTTTGCAAAAGGTATCATGCCGTATTCCATGCCGATGCTGTGCAGGCGGCTGGCCATGTGAATATGAACGTGAAGGACTGCGGAATTGACTTCTGCTCTATGTCCGGTCATAAGTTCGGTGCTCCTCTGGGTGTTGGTGTGCTTTATATCAGCAATTCTATCCGTAAATCCCCGTGGATTATCGGTGGAGGCCAGGAAAACGGAATGCGTGGTGGTACCGAGAACGTTCCGGGAATTGTAGGAATTGGCAAGGCAGCAGAAATCGTTACTGAACGCCTCCAGAACTGGAAGCTACGGTGGGGATTGCTCAGAGATACATTCTTAACTGATTTGGGGTTAAGAATGCCTGGGGAGTTCTATATCAACGGTGATAGCGAGAACTATTCTTCTAACATCATCAGCCTGACCATCCCTGGCGTCAACAGCGAATCTCTGCTTCTTCTGTTGGATCAGTTGGATATCTACCTTTCTGCTGGTTCTGCGTGTAGTGCTGCCAGTGCTAAATCCTCCCACGTTTTGCGTGGCATTGGAATGTCTGATGAAGATGCGGCCTGCACTGTGCGTATCTCAATGGGGTTCGATACCACTGTTGATGATATGCGAGAAGCAGCAGAGACTATTGCGGAGGTCTCTTATAAGCTGAAATCTATGTATTCTTAATTAGAAACAAAGTAAATTAACGAGGAGTGAATATAATGTACTGTGCCTATGTTACCAGGATTCACAATCTGAGGAAGCATACCAATGCCGACCGGCTGCTCTGTGGCGAATGTTTCGGTAATACGGTGATTGTGGATCTCGGCACCGACCCTGATCAGCTGGGCGTGTACTTCCCTACCGATGGTAAACTCGGTTTGGAGTTCGCACAGAAGAATGACTTGTTGCGACGCAAGGATGAGAACGGCGCTCCGGCTGGCGGATACCTTGACCCGGAGAAGCGGAATATTAAGGCTCTCAAGCTCCGGGGCGAGAAGAGCGACGGTCTGTTCCTCCCTCTCTCCTGTTTGGCTTCTTTTACCGACATCAAGAAGCTCCAAGAGGGCGATACGATCTCTGTATTGAACGGTATCACTATCTGCGAGAAGTACGTACCCGCCGTCAAACGCGCCTCCGGTAGTGGGGGGGGTGGCAATCATGTTCGTAAGCGTTCTGATCCTATCTCCCCGCTCTTCCAAGAACACGCTGACACGGAGCAGTTGGCCTACAACCTCTCCGCATTCCATGCTGGGGATCTGGTAGAAGTTACCCTGAAAATGCACGGAACTTCTCAGCGTACCGGCTATCTGCCTGTGTTGCAGGGCTATAAATATCGGAACCGTATGGAAAAGCGGCTCTATGAGAGTCGTAAGACCCCGAATGTGATTCGTTCCAAAATCAAGCGGGCACCCATCTATGATTGGGGCTATGTTACCGGAACCCGCCGCGTGGTTCTGGATACCTTCGATGAGGGAGGCTTCTACGGTAATAACGCTTTCCGCGAAAAACACGCCAACGTCTTTGAAGGAAAGCTCCACAAGGGAGAGACGGTCTACTACGAGGTTGTTGGCTTCACTGACGATGGTAGGCCCATCATGAATCCCGGAAACAACTCTAAGCTGAACGACAAGGAGTTTACCAAACAGTACGGTAAAACCACCACATTCAGCTATGGCTGCGCTCCCGATGGTAAGGAATATCCCAAGTCCGATCTTTTCGTTTACCGCATGACGATGACCAACGAAGACGGTGATGTGGTGGAATATCCGCCCGACTTTATGCGCTATCGTTGCGAACAGATGGGCGTCAAATGCGTCCAAGTGTTCTGCCGCACTATCATCCCGGACTTCTACCAGCTCCCCGACGATGTTGGATCTCCGCAGGCAGTGAACGCCGGTGAGTATGTGAAGAAGCTGGCTGAGAATTTCTACGACGGCCCCGATCCTGTCGGTCATACCCATGTTCGGGAAGGTGTCGTGTGCCGCATTGTCAACCGTCCCAAGTTCGCCGCCTATAAGCATAAAAACTTTGCGTTCAAGGCGCTGGAGGGGCTGATCAAAGACACCGCCGCCGCGCCTGATATGGAAGAAGCTCAGGATGTTGGAGAACAGAATGGATGAAAAGTCGTTCTTGACTTTATCAACAACTTCAAAGCTGGGCAGATATGGAGCAGTTCGACTCAAGCCTATACCGGAGAATGATCCGGGATTGTATCAAAAAGGAGCGATATGACGATGACGACTTTGATCCAGAATGAGCAGAAGCGCCAGAAGATTATGGCGCGGATGCGGGAACATCTGGTGCCCGTCTTGGAGCATTGCAGGGGAGGCTGGGTTGGCCTCTTCCTGCAAGGTTCTCAGAATTATAACCTTGACTATGAGGGCAGCGATATTGACACCAAGGCAATCATGTTGCCCAGCTTTTCCGATTTCGTGTTGAACGCCAAACCTCTCAGCACTACCCACATTATGGAGAATAACGAACACGTGGATTTCAAAGACATCCGCCTCATGTTTGACTGTATCAAGAAGCAGAATGTCAACTTTGTTGAGATCCTGTTCACCCCTTACTCCATTATCAACCCGGAGTATGCCGATCTTTTCCAGCCTGTTCTGGACGCTCGTGAAGAGATTGCCCGATACAACAACTACGCCGGGATGAACTGCATTATGGGTATGGCTCTGGAAAAGCAAAAGGCAATGGAGCACCCCTACCCTGCCACAATGGACAAGATTGAGGCATTTGGGTATGACCCGAAGCAGCTTCACCATGCTCTGCGGCTGCGGGAGTTTATGACCCGTTACGAAGCCGGCGAGCCTTACGCTGACTGTCTTATCAGTAACCAGTGTGATTATCTCAAAGAGGTGAAGCGCGGTTGCTACTCTTTGAAAGAAGCACGGGTACTGATGAGCACTGCAATTCAATCTATGACTGAAGACAAAAAGCGCTATATGGATACGGTGCCCGTTTCGATTAACCAGCACGCCAATGAGGTACTGCAAAAGGCTACCGTTGAAATTCTCAAACGATCCTTCTTAAAGGAAATCCAAGGAGGAGAATGAGATGCCGATGTTTTACATGATGGTTGGCCTCCCTGGTAGCGGGAAGTCATTCACTGCTGAAAGCATCCCTAACGCCGTCGTCCACTCCAGCGATGCGATCCGTGCCGAAGTTCTTGGTGACGAGAACAACCAAACCCAACAGGACTTGGTTTTCCAAACCCTTCACAAAAGGGTTTTGCAGGATCTGGTGGATGGCAAGGATGTGGTGTACGACGCAACCAATATCAACTACAAGCGCCGTATCGGATTCCTTGATCGTGTCCGAGCGCTCCACAAACATGATTTGCGTACAGTATGTCTTTTCATGGCGACGCCCTATGAGGTGTGTTTGGAGCGCAACAATAATCGGGAACGTTCTGTCCCGGAGTCTGTAATCCAAAAGATGTACTTCAAATTCGATGTTCCCATGATGGCAGAGGGTTGGGATGAAATCAGGATCGTGGGTGATGAAGATTGCCACGACCAGATTGATACCCTTATGCTTCGTCTCTCCAAGCTGGAACATGATAACCCGCACCATGAGTACACGGTTGGTCAGCACTCTATGACGGCATGGCAGTATCTGATCAGCCACTATAAAGGTGCCGATGCTGCTCTGCTCCGCGCCACGCTGTTGCACGATATTGGCAAAGAAAAGACTAAAGTATTTCATGACATCAAAGGCAACCCCACTGAGATCGCCCACTTCTATCATCATGAGCGTGTAGGAGCTTATGACAGCTTCTGCTATACCGGCGATCTCAGTCCTAACCAGCGCCTTACTGTGGCGCTGCTGATCCGCTGGCATATGTGGCCGTATGCGGTTGAAAAGTCAGATAATCCGAGTAAGACGGTTAGCAAAATCAAACGTCTGCTTGGTAATGATATCTGGAACCAGGTCATGGTGTTGAACGCCTGTGACCGCAATGCACACTGAATAGGAGGAAATAACTATGATTCCCGACATAATCCACACTCCCTACATCGCTCCCCGCATCTCTGTTATGGCACCCCCCCCGGTAACTGCTGAACGGTTCGTTGATGAGCTTCTGAGCGGCCTGTGTATGCCGGACGGCGGCTTTGTTGCCCATCTCGCTCCCAGCGGAGATCCTTTCTCCAACGGTTGGAATGCGGCAATGAAGCTCCAAGCCAGTCAGCCTACTTCTCGCTGTTTGCCGATGCCCGTCAATGTGATCTTCCACAACCCGGCTACCATCGTGTTTTGGGATGACGGTGATAAGACGGTTGTGAAATGCCAGCCCGGTGATACATTCAGCGCCGAAGCCGGCCTGACTGCTGCCATGCTGAAGAAGTACATGGGCAACGACAATACTTTCAACAAGGTCATCAACGAGTGGCTGGCTCGTGCCAGCTATGCCAGCGTCCCCGCTCTGCCGGAGGCCACAGAGTAACCAATGGACGGTATCATCCTACTGCTTTTGGCTCTGGTGCTGATTTATACGGTAGGATCGGGCGGCGATGACGACAATCATTGGAACCGGGGAGGTGGGTGCTTTGCATAGCAGAGAAGAGTTGGAAGAGATGCAGCGCCTGCCTCTCCAACGCAAAATCCAGATCACTACTGCTCGTATCATCGAGTGGTATCAGCACTACGATGGAAAAGTCTATGTGGCATTTAGCGGTGGTAAGGATTCTACCGTACTACTCGATATTGTGCGGCGGATCTACCCCGATGTGCCTGCTGTTTTCTCTGATACCGGGCTTGAGTTCCCGGAAGTCAGAGAATTTGTTAAGAGCTGTGAAAACGTTACGATTGTCCGGCCTGAGATGAACTTCCGTAAAGTTATTGAGGTGTACGGATATCCCGTTGTCTCGAAGCGTGTAGCTGACACTGTGGAATATGGGCATAAGCCTGGTTCTTTCAGATGGAAAGAGCTACATGGAGAGATCATGCGGAGCAACGGAACGCCGTCAGAGTTCAACTGTGAAAAATGGTGCTATCTATTGGATGCCCCATTCAAGGTTTCTTCTCGGTGCTGTACAATCATGAAGAAGCAACCTATGAAGAAATACTCCAAGGAAACTGGTCGAGTACCTATTATTGCAACTATGGCAAACGAGAGCAGATCTCGGCGTGCCACATGGTTGCGTATGGGATGTAATGCTTTTTCCGGTAAGAAGCCCAGCTCCCAACCCATGTCTTTTTGGACTGAGGAAGATGTGCTGGAATACCTCTATACTTACCAAGTCCCCTATGCTTCGGTTTATGGCGAGATCGTCAGAACTGATAGGGGGGGGTGGACGACGACAGGCGAAAAGCGTACTGGCTGTGTCTTTTGTGCCTTTGGCGCTCACCTTGAAAAAGCTCCAAACCGTTTCCAGCGTCTAAAAATCACGCACCCAAAGCTCTGGGATTACTGCATGAGGCCGTGGGAAGAACATGGTTTGGGTATGCGGCAAGTCCTTGAGTATATTGGTATTCCGGTAGAATAATACAAATAAAAAAGGAGCGCCTTATGATTGATGTAATGGAAAACATCAAAAAACTCTCCGCCGCTTTGGATGCGGAAACTGCAAGCCTACATCCTTCCGGCAAGCTGCTTCTGCTTGGTTCTCAGGATAGCGTGTTCCTGAAAGCCATCAAGCGTAAGGCAGACCAGCTTGGTATCAACTGTGATCATACGTCCAACCCTCTCCCTCCCTATCGAGGGATTGTTGTGGATAGTGAAACAGTGTCGTTCAACTCTATTCTCGATCCTGATGTGGATATTGACCACTCTTATTCTCCCGGAATGTCGGCGGTCTCTCAAGCAGTCATGGATTTGCTGATTGAGTCTGGATTGGTATGGGAGAAGGATATTACCATCGTAGGCCGAGGACACGCCGTTAAAGAACTGGCGAAGTATCTGGACTTTAACAACGCGACGGTTACAGTAGCACATTCCAAAACAAAAAGCCTGTTGCAAGCTACGCAGAACCGGGATGTGGTGATTTACGCAACTCCGATTATCACGCAGGATATTTCCTACAATACCCGCGATCTGGTTATTGACCTGGGAAACAGCGTCCCGCATCCTGACCGGCTTAATTGCCCCTATGTAAATCGGATCGGACAGCTTACCGTAAGTATATTGCTGAACCGTTTTGCAAAGAAGGAGTCGGTGTAGATCTGAAATTCAACAAGGCGTTGCCGCCCACTGAAAAAGCCAAACCTCAAACATTTTGGGCCGCTGCACGAAAGCTCATCAAGGACGACGATGATCTACCGTGTGAGTGCTCATTTTAAGGAGTTGTTTAAGATGAAGATTCTTGTAATAGTGGATATGCAAAACGATTTCATCAATGGTGCGCTCGGAACCCCGGAGGCGCAGGCCGCTGTTGGAGATGTCGCCAAAAAGATTTCCGGCTTTGACGGAGACCTGATTTGCATTACCAAGGACACCCATCGTTCTGCCGACTACCTGAAAACCCAAGAAGGTCAGCTGCTTCCTGTCGAGCACTGCATTGAGGGGACTCACGGCTGGCGGCTCGACGATATCATTGCCACGGCTGTTAGCCATGCGGCTATCGACGCGGAGAAAAGCGTATCCGTATTCCAGAAAGGTACGTTTGGCTCTGTGGAGTTGGGCGATTACCTGGTAGAGCTTTCCGCCAGAAGGAAGCAGCGCATTGAAGAGATCGTTTTCGTTGGACTCTGCACCGACATCTGCGTTATCTCTAACGCACTACTCGTCAAAGCGTTTCTACCTGAGACGAAAATCACCGTTGACGCTGCCTGCTGTGCCGGCGTTACCCCGACGAGCCACAAAAATGCTCTGGCTGCTATGAAAGCGTGTCAGATCAATGTGGAGAACTGGGAGGTCTGAAATGATTTTTGTTGACGACAGAAAGATTGACTTCACCAGTTTCCCCGACGGTACATCTTCGATCCGTATTGCTCCCAAGTTGGACTTCACATTTTTCGCCATGGGTAAATCCGCTTACTTCATCCGGTGGATGTACGACAATGATGCCGAGTGTATGCAGCTCTGGTATTTGGTGAAGCACCTCAAGAGCGCCGGCAACCCGCTCCTCTATCTGGAGATGCCGTATATCCCCAACGCCCGTATGGACAGGGTGAAGAACCGCGACGAGGTATTCACGCTCAAGTGGTTCGCCGAGTTTATCAATTCGCTCGGGTTCGAGTCTGTCAAAGTTCTCGACCCCCACTCTAATGTGGCTATGGCGCTGATTAACCGGGCTGAGACCATGGATGTGAAGCACTACATCGACTATGCAATCCAGTGGATGGTCAGTCAGGGTATGAATCCTCTGCTGTGTTACCCGGATGAAGGTGCCGCCAAACGATACTCTGAGCTTCTTCCTATGGAGTATGTTTTTTGCATTAAACATCGTGACTGGCGCACCGGCAAGATTGAGCGGCTGGAGCTGACAGAGCCTGAGAAAGTCAACGGCAGAAATATTCTGATTGTGGACGATATCTGCTCTCGCGGTGGGACATTCACCCATACTGCCAAAGCTCTGAAAGAGGCCGGCGCGGAGGAAGTTATGCTCTATGTTACCCACTGTGAGAACACGATCCTGAAAGGCACTGTGTTGACAGATGGTCTTATCTCTCGTGTATTCGCCACTGATAGTATCCTCCGTATTGATCACGAGAAGATTTCCATTTGCAGATGATTATGAAAAGAGGGTAAAACAATGATTTCATACAGTCCTTTGCTCTGTTTGGACTTCTACAAGACTGCCCATGCAGAGCAGTACCCCGCAACACTGACCAAGATGGTGTCTTATTACACCCCGCGCATGACACGGCTGGCTGATACCGAGAAGGTCACAATGTTCGGTCTTCAGGCATTTATCCAGGAGTATTTGATCGAGGCATTCAATACTCACTTCTTTGATCGCTCATTGGATGAGGTGCTTGCCGAATACAAGCGGGTGCTGAATAACACCATCGACACGGACGGCGTTGGTGTGGAGCGTTTGGCGGCGCTTCATAAGTTGGGGTATCTGCCTCTGGAAATCCGGGCCGTGCCGGAAGGAACCCGTACCAATATTCATGTTCCGCAAATTGAGATCTCGAATACCAACCCCAACTTTGTGTGGTTGGTCAACTCTATCGAAACAATGCTGTCATGTACCATGTGGCATACTCAGATTTCAGCGGAAGTTGGATATCGTTACCGGCAGATCGTCAATAAGTACGCTGCCCTTACTTGTGATGATGATGTGGTACGGGCCAAGCTGCTGGGCGACTTTTCCATGCGTGGTCAGGAAAGCGTGGAGAGCGCCACCAAGAGTTCTGCTGCGTTCTGCCTGAGCTTCCTTAATACTGCTACAGTGCCGGCTATTCTTTGGCTGGAACACAACTACGCCTGCCGAGTGGAGAATGACGCAGTAGCTTATGGTGCTCTTTCTACTGAGCACAGTGTTATGTGCTCCAACTATGCGGTTGACGGCGACGAGATTACACACGTGCGGCGTCTACTGAAAGAAATCTATCCGTACCAAAACTTCTCTATGGTCAGTGACAGCTATGACTATTGGAACCTGGTCAATAATATTCTCCCCGCAATTAAAGAGGATGTGATGGAGCACCACGGATGTCTTGCTATTCGCGGCGACAGCGGCAACCCCGTGGAGATTGTAACCGAGACGGTGTTCAAACTGTGGGAAATTTTTGGTGGTACCGTGAACAGCAAGGGTTACAAAGTTCTTGATCCACACGTCAAGGCATTGTATGGCGATAGCATTACCCCGCAGCGGTGCGAGGCAGTGTATAAGATCCTGATGGAGCATGGCTTCGCTATCAACAATGTTTCTCTGGGCGTCGGTTCTTTCTCTATGCAGTGTCTGGAGACGATGGACGGCGGCGAAAGGACTTATGCGCCGTACACCCGTGATACATTTGGTATCGCAGTCAAAGCGACCTATGCAGAAGATGCTGACGGAAAGCCCATCATGATTTTTAAGAACCCCAAGACAGATAGCGGACATTTCAAGAAGTCTCAGCGCGGATGCTGTAAGGTTGTATATGACTATACGTACCACAACTTCTTCTGCCAGGACGGTTTGACTTGGGAGGAGTCGCAGGTTGGGAACTGGCTTCAGCCAGTTTTCAAGGATGGCAAGCTCCTGAGAATTTATACCCTGGATGAGGTTCGCAAGAATCTTCATGAGGGAAACTTTTGAGAAAAGAGGTGCCACAATGTTAGCTAACCCAAAGCGTACTAAGGATGAGATTGTCCAGTGGATTCGTTCCTACTTTGAAAGTAACGGCCCTGGCTGCGATGCGGTGGTCGGTATTTCTGGTGGTAAAGATTCCAGCGTTGTCGCCGCTCTTTGCGTAGAGGCACTGGGCAAAGAGCGTGTAGTGGGTGTTATGATGCCGAATGGAGAACAGCCCGATCTGGACGATAGCAAGCAGCTGATCGAATTTCTGGGTATCAGATACGCCTATACCGATATCTCCAAAGCAGTGTCTGCGGTAAGTGATCAAGTAGCGCTCAATATGAACGTCAGCGATCAGACGAGGATAAACCTCCCTCCCCGTATCCGTATGGCGACCCTCTATGCTATTTCTCAGTCGTTGCCTCACGGCGGACGTGTTGCTAATACTTGCAACCGCTCTGAAGACTATGTGGGATATTCTACCAAGTTTGGCGATAGCGCCGGCGATTTTAGCCCGCTCGCTAATCTGATGGTGCATGAAGTCATCCAGATTGGGTACGAGCTTCTTCTGCCTATCAACCTGATAAGCAAGATCCCTTCCGATGGGCTGTGTGGAAAAACTGATGAGGATAATCTTGGATTTACCTATGCTCACCTGGATGCTTACATTATGTATGGCACCAGTGGAATTGAGGAAATCGACAAGAAGATTGCCTCTATGCACGATCACAACCTTCACAAGCTCAATCCTATGCCTGCCTACGGAACGACAATTTTTTAATAGGCGGTGAGAAAATGGAAGAGCGTACTTATTTGAGCGGCACCAGTTTGGCCGGTATGTCCCCTACCCGCTCTCGTGTGGAGAACGACTACTATGCTACTCCGTTCGAGGCGACAGAAGCCATCCTTAGCCGAGAAGAGCTGCACGGCTCCATTTTGGAGCCTGCGGCTGGTGAAGGGCATATCAGTAAGGTGCTTCGGGAACATTATCCCAACAGTCAAATTATCTCTACTGATCTGGTTCAGAGAGATGATAGGTTCGGATGTAGTATTGTTGGCGGGGTGGATTTCCTCACTGAGAACTATCCCGAAAAATTCAACAACGTCATCACGAACCCTCCGTTCTCTTTGGCGAAAGAGTTCGCTGAGAAAGCTCTGGAGGTATCCACTGGCAAGGTGATCCTGTTCGCCAAGATCCAGTTTCTCGAAGGACGGCAACGTAAGGATTTCTTTGCCACCCACCCTCCGAAAGCCGTGTATGTATTTTCAAAACGTGTCAATCCTTTGAGAAACGGATTGGAAGTTGACGAAAATGGTAAGCCCTGGTCAAGTACCATGTGCTTCGCTTGGTTCGTATGGGAACATGGCTATACCGGCGAACCTTGCATTCGTTGGATTTAATTTGCAACAAAGTAAATCAAGAGGTGCAGCTATGAAGATGGATAAGGTTGCCGGCAGTGGCAACGACGAGTTCTATACACCGGAGTATGCGATTGCCCCGTTGTACAAGTATCTTCCACCCCCCCCGTGACAATTTGGTGTCCGTTTGACACTGAGGATAGTCTGTTTGTAAAGCTCTTTCGGCAACGCGGCTATACCGTTATCGCAACACATATTGCAAACGGTCAGGATTTTTTCGCTATTGACCCACCGAAGTGTGACTACATCATCAGTAATCCTCCGTATTCCCTCAAAGGCGAAGTGTTTGAGCGGCTATTCCAGTTGAATATACCCTTTGCTATGTTGGTAGGGGTCGTCGGACTTTTCGAGAGTCAGAAACGCTTTAAGATGTTCCGTGAGCATGATTTTGAAATCATGTATCTCAATCGGCGTGTATCTTACTTTAAGAACTACGCCGACCAAAAGCCGTCTCTAAACCCGCCTTTCAGTAGTGTCTATGTATGCAAAGGAATGTTACCAAAGCAGATTATCTTTGAAGAAATTCAAAAAACCTCATAATAGCAACAAAGAAAATTATTGACTTTATGGAGACAGTATGATAGAATAAAAGCAGTTCGAGGGGGATTGTAAATCCCTCAACCTTCCGTTTAGCAACAAAGAAAACCAACAAAGGAGGAACTAATTTGGATTACCAAACTGCCCTTTTCTGCGAGTTCGATCGTTACGCCGCAGAAAGCTATTGCGCCGTTCATGGTGTTGATCCCACCCTTAACATCGGAGATATTACCAAAGCCGATGAGAAGGCTGTGCCGGATTTCAATGTCATGTTCGGTGGAAGTCCGTGTCAGGATTTCAGCATAGCAGGCAAACAGGGGGGGGGCTGCATGGACTTGTAAGCATTGCGGCCACGTATATAATCCCCTGGAAGCTCACTATGATCAACGCGACCATTGCCCTAAGTGCGGATCAACTGAAATCGAGAAGACCCGCTCTTCCTTACTGGTCGAATGGCTGCGTTTCCTAAGAGAAAAGAAGCCTCGCTTCGCTATCTACGAGAACGTTAAAAATATTACCGGTTCTCGCTTCTATGCCACTTTTAACCTCTTTGTCAAAGAGCTGGAAGACTACGGTTACAACGTCTACTGGCAGGTTCTGAATGCAAAACACTACGGAATCCCCCAGAATCGTGAGCGTGTTTACTGTGTCATCATTCGTAAGGATTTAGATAATGGGAAGTTTAAGTTCCCGTCTCCTATCCCTTTGAAAAAAGCGCTGGTAGATATGCTGGAGGATAAGGTTGACGAGCGATACTACCTGCCTGATGACAAGGTAGCTGCCATGATAACCCCCCCCGTTCAGACAAATCAGTAACACCGTCCGCACCAGCGGAAGAGGTTCCACAGACCACCACTGCTGGGACTTGCTCACTTGCCGGTGTGAAGCTGAGTAAGAAAGGCACCCAGTTTGAAGGATACTGTGAGACGGCCTTGACTTTGCTGGCCCGTGACTATAAGGGCTTTGGAAATCAGCAAATGACAGGAGTTATGGAGCATAATGAGTAAGCGATATATTATCCCCGCTGCAATTCGTGGAAGATATGCGGGGGGGGTAAGGTAATACAGCGTTTGGAAGTTCGCCCTAATATGTGTACCAACACTTTGACGGGTGTTCAAAAAGACAATGTATTGATTGAGATAGATGAAAGCGAGGAAGCTAATGTGAAAATCGTATGTGAGCGTCGATGCGATGAAGGTGTGCGTTTTTTCAAAGATAATGTCTGCGGCACTATTCGCACCATTGATGGGGGGGGACAAGAGAGTGATTGAAAGAAGTCCTACGTCAGAAGATAAAATCACAATGATTGGCGGCTTACAAAAGCACCAGACTCCAAGAAACGATGGTATTTGCCCATGCATAAATAGTGCCGCTGGTATGGGCGGCGGACAAACACCTATCGCAATACGCCCGAGTTTTCGTGTCCGTAAACTTACGCAAAAAGAGTGTTGGCGTTTAATGGGTTTCCAAGATCAGGACTTTGAACGTGCCAAATCCGCCATGAACGAAAATATCTATGGTGGAGCAGATAGGAGCGGGTCACAGCTTTACAAGCAGGCTGGAAACTCTATCGTGGTAGACGTTCTCTGTGCCATTTTGGATGAACTTCACAGTGCTATGCCGTATCTCTTTGAAGATATGACTGTTGGTTCTTTCTTTTCCGGTATCGGCGCATTTGAAAAAGCACTGTCTACTTTTGATATTACCGATGTTAGCGACAAAGTAAATTATTCTGATAAGAATGATGAACTGAAGCAGCTCGGATATATCAATGATTACAATGGAGACGCCAATCGTGTATATGATGGCGAAACCATTGCACGTGCTTTGAAAGCCGAAGCGGGAGGGGGCGGAGCCAAGACTGGATGGTATGCTCTGAGAAGCCCGGAGGTTGACCATGGAGAAAGTCAGAATTAAGCAGGCCACCCAAAAAGGTTATATCGAGTGTGCTGTGGGGGGGGTAGCGGATTTATCTTACCCGTCCAGTAAAACTCGAAGAGGTCGAGTCCAGGAAGGTGGTTGGATTTGTCCAACTATCACTGCAACAGAAACCGGCATTTGTCGGATAGAAAGAGGTGATTCATATGAGCATTGCGTTGAGAAACCGCCGTGAAGCATATGACCAGATCGAGCCGAGGCGTCCTAATCGTAAGGCTATGATTCTGGATGTTCTGACCAGCGGTGATCCTGGCGGTATGACTGCTGACGAGATTGGCGAGAAGCTGGTCTCTGAGGGCAAAATCCCCACCAACAGTCCGAACTTCACACGGCCTCGTCTGACAGAGATGAAAGCCGAGGGCAAGGTTGTGATCGTCGGCAGACGTCTTGGCAAGTCTGGGTGCAATACGGCAGTCTGGAAGGTGAAGCGCTGATGTATGGTGAATACACCTGTCTGGACTGTGGCAAAACCTTTGACGATCCGAAGCGATGGGAAGAACGCCATGGGTTAGATTCTCCGCCCTATGAGGATTTCAGCGGTTGTCCTTACTGTGGCGGAGCTTATGCCCGTACTATCCTTTGCGATGCCTGCGGAGAACCGATAGTCGGCGATTATGTCAAAATCCAAACAACTGGCGACTGCTATTGTGATGAATGCTTCATGATGAAGTCGCTGGGCGAAGATGATCCATGAGAAGAGGTCGTGAAATGAAAACTTCAGTCAAACGGCGTGCGAAAAACTGCATACGGGGAACGGTTTTATTGGCCTGTTTCATTGCCGTCTGGTATGTGGCCTCGTGCTTCACCCAACCGCTGTTTATCCCCGCCCCTGCTACCGTCTGGGAAGCAATCGTCGGGTTGGCAGAGACAGGCCAGTTGCAAAAAGGACTTGCCTACTCTTTTCTGCGGATTACTGGTGCGTCTGCTCTTTCTATGCTGGTAGCAATTCCCCTCTCCCTTCTGATTTATGGCGTGAATCCTATCAAGGAAACTATCATGCCGGTTGTTTCCTTCCTGCGGTATGTTCCCGTAACCGCATTTTCTCCGCTCCTGATCCTATGGTTTGGGATTGGGGAGCAGATGAAAATTTCGTTCCTATTTATTGCGACGTTTGTCTACTTGCTGCCGTCGATCCTGCTTTGCTTTAACGACGTACCGCAAGATCTGATGGATACGGGCAAGACAATCGGAATGACCAGTTGGGAGACAATCAAAGAAATCCTGCTCCCCGCATCGCTCCCTTCAATATTCAGTACGTTCCTTATGATGTATGGCATTGGCTGGACATACTGCGCCGTGGTAGAGGCAACCAACGCTAAGTACGGCTTGGGCTTCATCATCAATGTAAGCTCCGCCAGAGGTCGTACCGCCGTGGTGTTCGGGGCAATCATCGTAATCATGTTGTTCAGCTTCGTTTTTGACAAGCTGGGGAACTTGCTGATCCGAAAGATATTCCAGTGGAGGTACTGCGATGATCAAGTTGAATGATCTGGCTATTGGGTACAACGGCGAAGCAATTCTGGAGCACATCGACCAGGAATTTGACGACGGTTTGATTTACGGTATTTTGGCGAAGTCTGGTGCCGGTAAGACGACCCTCCTCAAAACCATCTCTGGCCTTCTTCACCCTGTTCATGGTGAGGTTGTCATTGATGGCACTACCTATCGGAACGCCGACAAGAACCCTGTGTACATGATGCACCAGCGCTATTCCAACTTCGGATGGCTTTCCTGCACGGAGAATGTGCTGATTGCCCAACGGGACAAAAAACTCCGTAGCCGCGATGACGCTATCAAGGTACTTGCAGCGGTTGGGTTAGAGCAGTATGCAGATAAATGGCCGTCTCAGCTATCAGGTGGTATGCAACAGCGCCTTGCGTTGGCGAGAACACTGTATGTCAAGCCGAAATACCTACTTATGGATGAACCATTATCCGCTTTGGACGACAAAACCCGTAGCAAAATGCAGCGTTTGATTTTGGATGTCCATGCTGAGACAGGCAACACAATCATTATGGTAACGCACAGCCAGGACGAGGCGTTCAAAATGTGCGATAAAATAATCAAATTTGAAACGAGAGGAGCTGTAACAAACCATGGCAGGTTTATTTGAACGCATGGGACTGGTTCGTACCGAATACGAAGGTATGCCTGAAATCCCTATGCAACCCGTATCCGAGCCTATGTACGCGCCTGAGACACCGGTAATTGACGCTACTCAGGTGTCCTATGATGATGTGATCGCATCAATCTATCAGCAGGGCGATATCGACGACGAGAACTCGATCTTCAAGATCAAGGCGTATATCGACATTCTGCCCCAGGATATGACTAAGGCCAAGAAACAGGTGTCCATCGCCGGCATTCTCAGCGTCAACGGAATCAATGTGGATGATCTCATTGAGGACGGTCTGAAACGTGGTCGCGTCTTGGACGCTGCCGAGGATAGTATCAGGGCGGAAAACGACGCACTGATTGCTGAGACCGAGGCGGATATCGAACATCTAAAGTCCCTGATCGAGCAGGCGGAAGCCAGAATTGAGGGCTCCAAACAAAAGACCTCTGATTCCAGCGCCGCCATCCAGAAGGAAAAAGAAGCTATCAGTCAACTCGTGGAGTTTGCGAACGGCGTTGCCGGTAAGGAAGGAGCACAGTAATGGGCATTGTGATTGGAGCGGTAGCGGTTGTATTTGTGCTCGCCCTGATCATCTTCCCCGGTGTCCGGGGTAAGCTGAAAGTCCTCGTTGGAGGGTTCCTCAACATCTTCGTGGAGGATATCGCCAAGACACCCGAGGGTGCAAAGGCTGTCGCCAAGTATTTCATCGCTTGCGGTATTGATCCGAACCGTCTGATTACGGTCGGCAATGGCAACACGAAGATGGTTGCAGATCCCGGTTCTGCCGATGCCTACCTGAACCGTAGAACCGACGTGTTCTTCAAAATCATCGAAGAGTAATCCTGCGCCTTACGAGGAGGGGCGTTGTCCCCTCCTCGGGGCACCAACATAATAAAGGAGTGGTCAATATGGATGTAATGAACGTAGAAATCGCAAATTTGGACGATCTGAAAAAACGGTTCGTTGAAATTTGCGCTACTATCAATCGTCCGGGTATGGAAGACCTGATGGCGTGGTTGGAACGTTCTGACTTCTATACTGCGCCGGCAAGCACACGCTTCCACGGCAACTATACTGGCGGGCTGCTGGAACATAGCCTCAATGTGTATGACAAGCTCTCTGGGTTTGTGGCTCGCTATCCTGAACTGGAGATCTCACCAGAGACGGTGGCGGTCACTGCGTTGTTCCACGATCTGACGAAGGTGAACTACTACACCGTCAACTCTCGGAACGTCAAGGATGATGTTACGGGCGCATGGCATAAGGAGCCGTTCTACAAAACGGAAGATCGTCTCCCGCTTGGTCATGGCGAGAAATCTGTCATCATCCTGCAGAGCTTCATCAAGCTCACACGTGACGAAATTGTTGCAATCCGCTGGCATATGGGCAGCTTTGATTGTGCAGTCAAAGGCGGGGATTACGGTATGGGCAATGCGTTTGAAACTTACCCGCTGGCAGTCATGACGCATTTGGCTGATATGGAGGCTACCTATCTTGTCGAGGGTTTAGCAGCAAAGTAAATCAACGGAGGCTAACATGGAAAAAAGCGTTTTTCAAATTCTGAACGAGTACGACATCACGGAGCACCTCAAGAAGAAGGATAGGATCATCTACCTGCCTTGGTCTAAGGCATGGATGATCGTGAAATCCCTCTTCCCCAGTGCCAAGTTTACCATCAACAAAGCCGCTGACGGCTGCATTTACCATACGGACGGAAAGACCGCCTGGGTAGAGGTATCTATCACCATCAACGACCAGACTGAAACGGAGTCTCTGGCTGTTATGGATTTCCGTAACAAGTCTATTCCCATCGACACGATCACCTCTGCCGATGCAGAGAAGTCTATCAAGCGCTGCTTGGTCAAGTGTGCTGCTCTGCACGGCCTGGGTCTGTCTCTTTGGACGGGTGAGGAGCTGTCCAGCGCCGCCCGCAAGAAGAAGGAAGACGATCTGGACGATGTGAAACAGGAGATCCTGAGCGTTGTTGCCGGGAAGCTGGAAGCCGGTGTGTCCAAAGACACCATCTACAAGGCTATCGAAAGTGTTGCCGGTGTGAAGAACCCCAACGCTATCAAGGATATCACAACGGCTCAGAAAGTCGTTGAGCAGATCAAGAAACTGGAGGTAAAGCACAATGCTTAATAAGGTAATCATCATGGGTCGTCTTACCCGCGATCCTGAGATCAAGAAGGCAAACAGTGACATCTCCGTGTGCAGCTTTTCTATCGCCTGCGACCGCGACATCGTGAACAAGCAGAACAATGAGCGCGAGACGGACTTCTTCGATGTGACTGCGTGGCGCTCTACGGCGGATTTCGTTGGCAAGTATTTTGGCAAGGGGCGCATGATCGTTGTTGTCGGTCGGCTGCAGAAGCGCAACTACACCGATAAGGACGGCAACAAGCGTTCTGCCGTAGACATCATTGCCGAGAACGTCTATTTCGGCGATTCCAAGAAGGACAGCGAGACTTCTGACAACGCCTCTGCCCCCACCACCGGATATGCTACCGCTCCTTCTCAGAACAGCGACTTCGCAAATGTCGGTGAGGAAGATGGAGAGCTGCCCTTCTGATGGATAATTCTTTTCTCCTGGACGCTATGGACTGGTCATACTCCCGCGTTAGCAGTTTTGATCAGTGCCCGCGTATGTTTGACCTTACTTACCTCCAGTGCATGGATCGCGTGGACAACGCTTTTGCTCAATGGGGTTCACTGGCGCACTCGCTTTTAGAGCGATATTTTCGTCAGCAGGTCGAGCTGTGGGATTTATCCGGCCTCTATGAGAAGGAATACGCAAGAGCAGTTACAGAACGGTTTCCATTTCCCCGACTGGAAGGTAGCTACTATGAGCGCGGTATGGAATACTTCGATAATTTCGGTGGACAACTGGGAGACGAAGAAAAAGTGCTTGCGGTCGAAGATCGGTATACCTCTACACTGGGCGGCAGACCAGTGGTAGGTATTATAGATCTGGTGCTTCGTAATAGGTCTGGGCTGATTGTTTGCGATCACAAAAGCCGGGGCAAATGGAAATCCAGAGAGGAACGCCGCAAATATCTCCGCCAACTGAACTTGTATGCAGTACGGGTCAAAGAGGTCTACGGTGAGTGGCCGCATGAACTTTGGTTCAATAAGTTCCGTGAAGGTATCTTGGACAGAGATCCATTCAACATCGTAACTGCTCAGGAGGACATAGACTGGTTCCTGCGTTCCATTGACGACATCTATAAGGCAAGGAGCTTTCCTGCCAAACCTGACCGTTTCTTTTGTGACTACCTGTGTTCTGTGCGCGAGCATTGCGAGCATTCCAGCCAATATGTTACGGAGGAATATGAGTGATGGGAAAGATCAAGGTAATTTTCCTCGACGTTGACGGTGTGCTCAACAGTGATCGTACAGCCCGCAGAACCCAAAGCGGCTATACGTTTGTTGACAACAGGCAAATGAAGAACCTGAAGCACATCATTAACATGACAGGAGCTAAGGTCGTTCTTTCCAGTGATTGGAGATACGACCGAGATGACCCGAGATACAACGGAGACTATCTGGAGCTGGAAGCAGAGCTGTTGAAATACGGGGTTCGTCTTTATGGCTTTACGCCGGAGCTGCCATCCTGTCACAGAGGTATGGAAATTGACTGCTGGTTAAAAGAACATAGCGAGGTTGGAGACTTCGTAATTCTGGACGACCGGACAGATATCGAGCCGAACAAAGATCATTGGGTTCAGACGGTAATGCGTCGGGGACTCGGTGTTGAGGAGGCCGAGAGTGCTATCCGCATCTTGAACGGCAAATGAAAGACGGATTTCATTCGGATAAGACCCGTCCACATGAAGTGGGCGGGCTTACCGAAGAACTGAGGTGATTTTACCCGTGCAGATTGATAGAGAAGCAATTTTGCAGGCCAAAGAAAAGCTCGGAGATCGTAACGCTCAGATTATCGTCGAAGAGCTGGGGATTACCGATTTCGATGAGAAAAACATGAAGTGTTGCTGCCCCTTCCATCAGGAGGATCACGCTTCCTTCATTTACAACAAGAAAGCATTCAACTTTCGTTGTTTCGGTAGTTGTGGCCGTAGCTACGACATTCTGGACGTTTTCATGTATAAAGGCGCGACTTATGCCGAAGCCTGTAAGAAACTTTTCGAGCTTGCCGAAATGCCCTACTCTTTCGGAGAGCTGGGCGTAAAAACCAAACGGCATTATAGATATCCCCACGAGGTTCCCTGTACTGATAAATCCAAAGTGTACGCATATTTTGAGCAGCGCAAGATCAGTCGTGAGACGCTGGATGCTCTTGATGTGCGGCAGGACTCCGAGGGAAACGCGGTATTCAATTACTACGACACGAACGATGTGTTGACGATGGTGAAATACAAACCGTCGCATAAAGTCCAGCATGGTCAAGCAAAGTGCTGGTGCCAGCAAAACTCTGATACGGCTCCGTTGTTGTTCAACATGAACCGCATCAACGTTAATTCTCCCCTTCTGATCTGTGAGGGCGAGCCGGATTGCCTTAGTGCGATTGAGGCAGGATTCAAAAATGCTGTTTCCGTTCCTCTGGGCAGTTCAAATCTCCACTGGATCGACGAAAATCTGGAATGGCTCGATCAGTTTGAGAGCATTATCATTTGCGCCGACAACGATGACGCCGGCGTGAAAATGCAGAAAGAGTGCGTTCCCCGGCTGGGTAGCTGGCGAACAAAGGTCGTAGACATCCCAGCAATCCCCATTGGAAATACCGGACGGGTAACAAAAGACCTGAATGAGATCCTTTACGTTTGCGGCAAAGACAAAGTGTTGGAGCTGATCTTGGACGCTAAGGACTCCCCTGTTCCTTCCGTAGCCGACCTTTCTGATGTCGAGCCGACCGAGTATGAGGATGTTGACGGTGTGACTACCGGGCTGAAGGCCATTGATGATGAGCTGATGCGGCTCTTTTTCGGAACGCTTACTATTGTGAGTGGTCAGCCCGGATCTGGTAAGAGTAGTCTTCTTACTCAGCTCGCGTGCAATTCTCTCGATAATGACATCGGTACGTGGCTTTTCAGCGGCGAACTTCCCAACGGTGTAGAAAAGTCCTGGTTCAACTACATTTTCGCCGGCCCCCGCAATATCACAGATGCTATCTCTCGTCGGGGCAATCCTTACAAGAAGATTTCCACGACGACGCTTGCCGAGATCAACAAGACCTATAAAGGGCGTTGGCATATCTATCGTGATGACTACGACAACACACTGGACAAGCTCATCGCCTCTATGACTGATACCGTTCGGAAGTATGGTGCCCGTTGCCTGATCCTCGACAATTTCATGTGTATTGACACTGAAACCAGCGAAGAGGAACTGCGCTCTCAGACAGATACGATTAAAAAGCTCATTGAGTTTGCTAAGAAGTATCAAGTGGCTGTAATCCTTGTTTGCCACCCTCGAAAGATGGACGCCGGAACCAATGTAGGCATCTATGATATCGCTGGTACCAGCAACATCGTGAACCTGGCACATCGGACTATTGGCCTGCGGCGAGTAACGGACGCAGAACGTGAGAATGCTGCGAAGTATTCTGAGAAGCGTCGCCAGTTGCTCAAGTACGATGTGATCGTAACTATCGTCAAAGACCGTATGTTTGGCCGGCAGAATATCGACGTTGGCCTCTATTACGATTCTGCTTCCCGCCGTTTCTTCAGCGATATGGACGAGTATGACCGTCGTTTTTCTTGGGATAAGAAGGAGTACAAAGAGCCTCTGCCTCTTCCTCCTCAGCTGCTTGCTGAAGAGCGTGCCTCCGAAGACGAAGCATTTGGAGCGGTGAACGACAGAGAGGACTAACTATGGTGGATTTTGGAGTATGTGACTGTGGCGGTAGCCTTATCCCTGTTTGGTTCACAGAAGAAGAGACGAAGGTTGCCAACGGCACTATGTATAAGACAGGCCGAGTTCGTAGTCGGAGGTGATTTTATTGAGCGGTAACTATACGGCATACCATGTCCATACTGAATTGTCGCTGTTAGACAGCGCGACGAAGTTTGAGGACTATATCGCTAAGGCTGTCGAGTTGGGGCAGACTGCCATTGCTTTTACGGAGCATGGTAACATCTATCAGTGGGTCGCCAAAAAGATGGCCTGTGATAAGGCCGGATTGAAATATCTGCATGGCTGTGAAGTCTATTTGACTGAAAAGCTATTGCTTACCGATCCACGCACCGGAGAGCAGAATAAGGTACGCGATAACTACCACACCATCCTGATTGCCAAGAACTACGCTGGTCTTCAGGAGATGAACGAGCTAATCAGCCGATCGAATCAGGGCGACCACTTTTACTACAAACCCCGTATCACGTTTGATGAGTTCCTTGGTATTTCCAGTAACGTCATCAAGATCAGTGCCTGCCTTGCTTCCCCGTTAAATCGCATGAGCATTACTCATCCTATGTATGAGCGACTGCTGAAGCACTACGACTATCTGGAAATCCAAGCGCACGACCACCCAGAGCAGGTTGCCTACAATCGCCACCTGGCGGAAATGTCTCAGAAATACGGCATCCCGCTCATTGCAGGCACCGATACCCATAGCCTCAACAAATACAAGGCTGAGTGCCGAACGATCTTGCAGTTGAGTAAACACATCGAGTTTGCCGACGAAGATACGTTTGACCTTACCTATAAATCCTATGACGAGTTAGTAGCAATGTTCGCAACGCAGGACGCCTTACCGGAAGCGATGTATTTGGAGGCCATTGAGAACACCAACCGTATGGCCGACTCTGTAGAGCCGTTTGAGCTGGATATCTCGTTCAAGTATCCCATTCTCTATGGTGAACGCGATCGAGAGGTGCTTCATCAAGTTCTTGATGATAACCTACAAGCAAAGATCAAAGAGGGTGCTATCACTCCAGAGCAGATCGAGCCGTTCAAAGCGGCCATTGCTGAGGAATGCCGGGTCTTTGACAAAATTGAGATGTCAGGCTTCATGCTTTTCATGAGTGAATTGGTGACATGGTGTAAATCTCATGGTATCCCCATTGGTTTCAATCGTGGTTCCTGTGGTGGATCTCGTGTAGCTTATGTCACCAATACAACAGACCTCAATCCTGAGACATGGCATACAGTGTTCAGCCGCTTCTGTAACGAAGATCGTAAGGAGATTGGCGATATTGATATCGACGTGTCACCCTCCCAGCGCGATCTGGTTTATGACTACATCATCAACCGTTTTGGTCAGGAAAAGACCGCATTTATTCTGGCAATCGGCACTATCAAATCCAAAGGCTGTATTGATGAGATCTGCCGTGCTTTGGCACTGCGTTGGAATCGTGAACACCAACGGGACGAGAAAGAGTTCCGTAGAGTGATGGCGCAGCTCAAAGATGAGAACGCGAAGATCGTTTTTGGAGATGCGCGAGACGGATTTAGCCTGTATTTCTTTGATGAGGCTGGCAATCTTCTTTTGCCCAGCCGCATGAAGGACATTCCCCGTGCCGAGCTGATCAAGCAGTTTTCCAAAGAGTACACAAAACTCAAAGAGGAAAACGAAAGGATCTTTGCTAAGAACCCCTGGGCTGGTAAGGCAAGTGCCAATATCAAAAAGGAGTTTGAGGCAGACGAGGCAGCGGCTCGGGAAAAGTATCCCGAAGTATTCTACTACTACGACGGGCTTCTTGACGTGGCGATCTCTCAGTCTATGCACCCTGCCGGTATTGTGGCAAGCCCTATTACCCTCCGAGATAACTACGGTACGTTCATCTCTGACGGTAAGGAAATCCTGCAGATTGACATGGAGTGTGTGCATGAGGTCAGTTTGGTCAAGTATGACATTCTCGGATTGAAAAACATCGAGATTATCAAAGACGCTTATGAGCTGCTGGGTAAGCCCTACCCGAAGTCTCACGAAATCAACTGGAATGATGAGGCTGTCTGGAAGGATATGCTGAGATCTCCCATTGGTATCTTCCAGTTTGAAGGAGAGTTCGCGTTCCAGATGCTTAGGCAGTACGAGCCGCACAGCATTTTCGACATGAGCCTTGTTACAGCGGCGCTTCGTCCTTCGGGCGCGTCGTACCGTGACGACCTTATGCAGCACAAGCCTCACAAGAACCCCTCTCCTATCATCGACGAACTTTTGGCAGATAACAACGGCTATCTTATTTACCAAGAGGACGTTATCAAGTTCCTACAGCAAATCTGCGGCTTCTCTGGGTCAGATGCAGATAACACTCGCCGCGCTATCGGACGAAAAGACGAAGAACGGTTGAAAAAAGCTCTTCCACAAATTCTTGAGGGATATTGTGAAAAGTCACCGCAGTCCCGTGAAGTTGCAGAGCAGGAGGCAAAGGAGTTCTTGCAGATCATCCAAGACGCTTCCAGCTATATGTTTGGTTATAACCATTCAGTCGGGTACTGCATGATTGGCTATCTGTGCGCTTATCTGCGGTACTACCATCCGTATGAGTTCATCACAGCCTACCTTAACAATGCCAACGGCGAGGAGGATGTGAAGAACGGGAACGAGCTGGCAACGCTTTACGGTATCAGAATTGTCCCGCCGCGTTTTGGCCTTTCCAAGGATAAATATTTGCTGAATACCGAAGAGAAGGTTATCGCCAAGGGTATTTCTTCTGTAAAGTACATGAATGCCGATGTTGCCAACGAACTCTATGAGCTGGCAAAGGCCGGCAAGCCTGAGTCTTTCATGGACTTGCTTATGCAGCTGGACGAGAAAACACACTTGGATACACGGCAGCGGGATATTTTGGTGAAGATCGACTACTTTGCTGAGTATGGCAATTCCAAAGAGTTGTTGCGTATGGTGAACTTCTTTTCTTTCTTCAAGAGCGGAACGATGAAGAAGATCTCCAAGGACAAGGTAACGGCTGAATTGGAACCCATAATCGCCCAGTATGCAACTGATAAGTCCAAAAGCGGCCAGCCAGCTAAAAGCTATACCTTTACCGATTTGCCCGGATTACTTCGGTATTTGGAAGTGATGGTCAGGGATATGCACATTCAGGATTTCGACCTGAAAAGCAAAATGCAAATCCAGTTGGAAAATCTGGGCTATATCGACCTAACCACCAATAAAAAAGAAGATCAGCGAAAACTGGTTATTCTGGATATCTACCCCTTGCGGAGCAAGAAAACCAAAGAGATTTGGGCTTACGCCTTGCAGGTGCGGTCGATTGGCACGGGAAAAACAAATCGGTGGACAATCTACTCAGAACTCTACGATCGCAAACCGCTTCAACGCTACGATACCATTTATGTTCCTATGAATGGATGGGGCGAGCGGCGTGGGTATCTGTATTTGTACAACTACGACTATGTAATTTAGGAGGCATTTTCAATGCACGAGACGAAATCGAAATAGTTCAAGAAAGTTCTCAGGGCGACGCTGTGTTTCTTGGTAGTCTGCGGATCTCTGAGTGCAATGTTGTTCGTTCCGAACAAAGAGGATGAAACACCACAAGTCCCCATCGAAAAGGAACTTTGTGTTTACTCTGCGCCGCCTCAAGTGTCGCCCACACCTACGCCTATTTCTATTGAGGAAGAACCGGCAGAACCCGAGGCAGACCTTAACCCATATGCAGAACTGTCACCCACGGATACCGAAAAAGAGCTGCTGGCGTGTATGGCCTACAGCGAGGCAGGAAACCAGAGCTTTGATGGTCAGGTTGCCGTGGTGCAGGTAGCGCTTAACCGCTATATGCACGAAGCGTATTCCGGCAGTATCAGTGATATTCTCTTCTCACCTTGTCAGTTTGTGGTAGGAGATTACTATGGGTCTGTGCAGATGGAAGCAGTAGATGCTGCTCTTGCCGGCCATCCAGCGTTGGATTTGAATACCGACGTAGTGTACTTCTCTACTGGATCTTTGACCTATGGTAGCTATTATAAGACGATCGGCGATCACGTCTTTCGCACTTATATTTGATAGCAACAAAGTAAATTAAGCAAGGAGGATCAACATGGGAACAGTTACAATTCAGCGATTCACCTATAAGAACCCTATTTCCATGATCGGTGAGGAAGCTGGTGTCTGCTGGGGTGCAGATACCAGTGACCCCGAAAAAAAACTACAAACGCGGCTTGGATTGCTTAGAAAACGAGCACGGCAGAACGTTTGAGTTCCCGGATGTCTATATGATCCTGGACGGCTATTCTGCCAGAGTGATCCGTGAGTGGTATACCCACATCGGCGGCGCTCCCACCAGACTGCAGGCCAGTACCAGATATATCGACTATGAAAGCGGTTTCAATTATGTAACACCGCCCAGCATTGCGGGTAACTCCGCCGCCGTCAAAGTCTACGACTGGATTATGAAGTGTATCCAGACCGGCTTGAAGATGTTGGAAGGGTTTGGTATCCCCAGAGAGGATTCTGCGCTTGGGCTTCCTCTGGGCATGGGCACCAAGATTGTGTGCAAGCATAATCTCCGCAACCTAATTGATATGTCGCATCAGCGGGAATGCAGCAGAGCTTATCACGAGTACCGTGGCCTGTTCGCTGATGTTGGTAACGCTCTGAGAGAGTATTCCGACGAGTGGGCATATCTGGTCGATCATTACTTTATGCCGAAGTGTGAATACTTCGGGTTCTGCCGGGAGAAGAAGTCCTGCGGCAGAAAAGGAAGGAGAGCTGCGGAATGAAAATCGTTTGCATTTCGGGTAAAGCCCAGCACGGTAAAGACACTACCGCCAAACTTTTGGAGGAGACTTTGGAAGCCCAAGGCAACCGTGTTTTGATTGCCCACTACGGCGATCTGGTCAAGTACGTATGTAAGACCTTCTTTGGCTGGGACGGCAAGAAGGATGAAAAGGGACGCACGCTTCTTCAGCGTGTCGGTACTGACAAAATCCGCGCTGTCTCTCCTGATTATTGGGTAGATTTCATCGTCAGTATCCTCGACATCTTCTGCGACGAATGGGATTACGTGCTTATCCCTGATACTCGTTTCCCCAACGAGTATGAGATCTACGAGACCTACGGCATGGACGCTATTTTGTTGCGGGTAGTTCGCCCCAACTTCGTGTCTCCGTTGACCGAAGAGCAGCAGAAGCACGCTTCGGAGACTGCATTGGACGATTACCAGTACGACGCTACGATCGTCAACAGCGGCAGTTTGGAAGATCTCAAAGAGGCCGTAAACAACTTTGTGAACAACGCTCTCAAAGGAGAACTCCATGAAGAAACTGACAATTCTGTTTGATGCCGACGATACCGTAGAAAACCTGAGTGATTGTTGGATTGCAATGTTGAACGAGCGTTATGGCACCTCCGTAACGCCGGAAGATGTTCACGGCTGGGATATCTCCCTTGCTTTCCCCACGCTGACGAAAGAGCAGGTATTCGGCGTACTCTATGATGACGAGCTTTGGCGGCGTATCACTCCGATCCCCGGTTCTGTTGAGGTACTCCAAAAGCTCTATGACGAGGGGTATCAGCTCTATATGGTGACTGCATCCAGCTATCACACCTGCAAAACGAAGGTGGAACGGCTTTTAGAGCTGTTCCCCTTCCTGGACTGGGAGCACATCATTTTTGCCTGCAACAAGCAAATGGTGCGTGGTGACGTTTTGATTGACGATGCCCCACACAACTTGGTTGGGGGCGAATACACCAAAATTCTTTTTGACCGTCCCCATAATCGTAGCTTTGACCATGTAGCTCATGATGCGCTCCGGGTAAACACGTGGGAAGAAATTGACCAAGTTATCCACAGCTATCTTTTGTAAGGAGGAATTTTTATGGTTGTCATTAAACGTGATGGCCGTGAAGTTGACTTTGACAAAGGCAAAATTGCCAACGCCATTCTCAAGGCATTCACGGAGGTTGAAAAGCTCAGTGCGGTAGGAGATAAGAACGAGGTGCCCAAGAAAATCTCCACCCGTTTGTATAACCGCTATCAGCGGCGCAACCGTGCGATTTCTGTTGAGGAAATCCAGGACGACGTTGAAACTGAGCTGATGAAAGAGGGCGAGTTCGTAGTCGCCAAAGCGTACATCAAGTATCGCTATGAACATGAGCTTCTGCGGAACGCTTCTTCTCTGGACGGCAAAATCCTCTCTATTGCGGATAACGTCAATGAAACAGTCATCCAGGAGAACAGCAACAAAAATCCCACAATCCTCTCTACTCAGAGAGACTATATCGCCGGCGAGGTAAGCCGCGATATTACCGACCGTCTGCTTATGTCGGATGACATTAAGCAGGCGCACGAAGAGGGTGTTATCCACTTCCATGACAGCGACTACTTTGTGCAGCACATGATGAACTGCTGTCTGATCAATCTGGAAGATATGCTCCAGAACGGCACAGTAATTTCCGGTACGCTGATTGAAAAGCCTCACTCCTTCTCGACTGCCTGTAATGTTGCTACCCAGATTATTGCCCAGGTAGCCAGTAATCAGTATGGCGGTCAGTCTATCTCCCTGTCCCACCTTGCCCCCTTTGTTGAGGTGAGCCGACAAAAGATTCGCAAGCAGGTAGAGGCTGAGTTCCTGAAAATTTCTTCCCCGGACAACTTTGCAGACCCTGAGAAAGTGATCTCAGATCTGGTCGAAGAGCGTGTCCGTGAAGAAGTAAAGAAGGGTGTTCAGACTATCCAGTATCAAGTGATTACCCTCATGACTACCAACGGTCAGGCTCCTTTCATTACCGTCTTTATGTATCTGAACGAGGTCAGCGATCCTCAGACCAAGAAAGACCTCGCTATGATCATCGAGGAGGTCGTGCGGCAGCGGTACCAAGGCGTCAAAAATGAGAAGGGCGTTTGGACGACACCGGCGTTTCCCAAGCTGATCTATGTGCTGGAAGAGGATAACATCACTGAGGATTCTCCCTACTGGTACTTGACTCAGCTGTGTGCCAAGTGCTCTGCCAAACGGCTGGTGCCCGACTACATCTCCGAAAAGAAGATGCGCGAGTACAAGCTGTCCAAGGGCGAAACCGAAGGTAACGGCGATTGCTATACCTGTATGGGATGCCGTAGCTTCTTGACGCCCGACCGCTCCGGTAACGGCTGGGACAATGTTGCCAATGCCGGCAATTACCAGCCCGATAAGCCCAAGTATTACGGGCGTTTCAACCAGGGAGTCGTCACCATCAACCTCCCCGATGTTGCTCTGAGCGCTCTGAAAGTTTGGGAGGCAACCGGCGACCATAACGACATCCAGAATCTGTATGACACCTTCTGGGAGATTTTCGATGAGCGGCTGGAGCTGTGTCATAAGGCGCTGCAAATCCGTCACGAGCGTTTGAGCGGTACTCTGTCCGATGCTTCTCCTATCCACTGGCAGTACGGTGCTTTGGCCCGCCTGAAAAAGGGCGAAACCATCGACAAGCTGCTTCACGGCGGCTACTCCACCATCTCTTTGGGTTATGCCGGCCTATACGAATGTGTTATGGCGATGACTGGCAAGAGCCATACCGACCCGGACGGAGAGCCTTTTGCACTCAAGGTTATGCAGTATATGAACGACAAGTGCGCTGCATGGAAAGCCGCTGAGGATATCGACTATTCTCTCTACGGTACTCCTATTGAGAGCACCACCTATAAATTTGCCAAGTGTCTGCAAAAGCGCTTTGGTGTGATTGAGGGCATCACCGATAAGGGCTATATCACCAACTCCTATCACGTTCACGTCACAGAGCATATCAATGCTTTTGATAAGCTGAGATTTGAGTCTCAGTTCCAGAAGCTCTCTCCGGGCGGAGCAATCAGCTACATCGAAGTGGCAAACCTCTCTGACAACATTCCCGCCGTACTGACGGTGTTGAAGTACATCTACGACAACATCATGTATGCGGAGCTGAACACGAAATCCGACTACTGCCAGGTGTGCGGCTGGGATAAGGAAA
>ERZ779880.406-NODE-406-length-54841-cov-8.140018_pt1 | contig 54841 bp, 46 predicted proteins | sample MGYA00511555_ERZ779880 | MGnify/ENA primary metagenome ERZ779880 (study PRJEB29588, sample SAMEA2145815) | human gut metagenome | biome: human gut; feature: human-associated habitat; material: faeces | place: Denmark | collected 2008/2010 ... | reverse complement strand
CAGACAAAGCAGTTGCTGGTAAAAATTATATCGCAATTGAAGGATAATCATTCAATAAGCCCCCTTCAGAGATCGAGCCCTCTGAAGGGGGCTTGTTTTTTAGCAAAAACCATTGTAAGATTTGAAACGTACTTTATATTCTTTCATTTGCTGCCCTTCACGGCTTTCTATTTTCGTAGAGTTTCCTGTAAGAACATCATAGAGATAATAGTCACTTTTGTACCGTTTATCCTCTTCTTGAAACTGTGTAGGAAATTCGATGATCCATTGGCTTTTCCCAACCGGACACAGTGGGGTACCGGTATCGACGGTCCAATAATTAAGCCGCTCGTAGTCGGTGCATTCATAAGGTTTGGCTAATTTTTCCTGAAGAAACGTATTCATTTGTGTTTCGTAGCGTAGATCGTTTCCATCAGAGGCACGAAAACTTACGACAGATAATTTATAGTCATAGGTTTTGTAATCCTCATCAAAATCATCATCATAGACGTAATTTTCGTCATCTCTGGACGAATAAGTGAGTTGATTTGCGTTAAGTATCGCATAAATGCGGCCTTTCAATGCAAAGAATTGATAAACATTCCAAGTTTCAATGATGTCTTTTTGGAAGCCGTTTCGCTTTCCCGATAAAAGGGTTTCAATGGCTGTCACGGAAACAATTTGTGCTGTTTTTTCTGTTTTCATATTGTAACCGTAAATTCCATCTTTTTTTAGAAAATACAATGTGTTTTTGTGAACAGTAGTCGGAAAAAGGGAGACAGGAACCTCTTCTTCCGGCGCATAATAAAAGAGGCGGGTTACTTTTTTACAGACTTTTTTTACAGAGAAGTCATTTACCGACATACGATAAAGGTCTTTGTTGCAAAGAAGAAAAATTGTGTCGTCATATTTTCGCGGCACACCATATTCGTCTACAACAATGTAAGAACCGACGTCCTTGAAAGGTCTCGAAATTTTTCCGGAGTCCAAGTTGATTGCATAAATGCAATTGTTTTCAGAGGAAAATATTATTTTATCATCTTCGGCATAAAGAAAATCTTCCCAGTCAATGCCGGGTGAATCTTTTTTAATAATATCCTCCAATTTGCATACTTTCTCGCGGTCTTCCCAGCGCAATGTTTCCTTTGTACCGGACCGGCGAAAAGGAATGCGCCAAAGATTGGTGTAGTCGGTATCGTATTCGACAAGGTATAGGTAAGAGTCTGTGACATACATGTCGGAAACGGTAAAATCGTTGTCCGTGTCTGGCTTTATCACATAGTGAGTTCCTTTCTTAGGATAAGAAAAAGCGCCTGTTTTTGATTTTACGATAGGTGCCTGAAGAATGCCTTCTCCATCGGTAGAATATACATAATTTTTTGTGGTAAAAATAGTATTCTCATAACCATTTTTTGTATGGGTTTTGCTTGTTGATACAGTTGGATTCACAGTATTTTGTGGAAGGGCTGCTGGACCTGTGGCGGTAACTGCTTCCGGGGTGACGGCAGCACCCGACACAATGGCAGAAGGCGAAGCGGTGTCTGTTAAATTGGTTGTTGATGCTTGCTGAGCCCCGCATCCGGTACAGAAAATGAGTACGAGTGCGAGAAGTCGAAAGTATTGTTTCATAAAGTTCCCTCCTAATGTTTTGTATTGCATTTATCATAGCATACTTAAATAAAAATTACAATATTTTACTGGAAATAAATAGATGCCGCAAAAATGTCTTGTATTATTTTTGATTATTGTATATACTACAAATATTAAAACGGACAAGGGGGGATTTTATGCCATTTCAGATTGTAAGAAATGATATTACTAAAATGAAAGTAGATGCTGTGATCAATACGGCAAATCCGAATGCCATGTATGGAAGAGGAACCGATCAGGCCATTTATGAGGCGGCTGGACGGGATAAACTGTTGGCAGCCAGACAAAAGATCGGGACGCTGCAAGTGGGCGAAGCGGTGGTTACACCGGGATTTCGTCTCCCGGCAAAATATATCATACATAATGCAGGCCCGGTTTGGGAAGGGGGAGACCGGGGAGAGGAAGAAAAACTTGAATTATGTTATGAAAATTGTCTGCGGCTTGCGGAAAAAAAGAAGTTTAAAAGCATCGCATTTCCGCTTATATCGACGGGGACTTATGGATTTCCTAAAAAGATCGGGCTGCAGACGGCGATTAAAGTACTGAGCCGATTTTTACTTGACAGCGATATGATGATATATCTGGTAGTATTTGACGACGAATCGGTTCAGCTGTCGGAAATGATCTTTCCGGATATTCCGGATTTTATTCAGCAAGATAGGGACTGTTCACATATACCAATAGAGTATCCGGCGCAGGCACTTTTCCGTTCGGAGTCTCTGCCAATGGTGTGTGAAGAAACGGCATATCGGACACTGGACGATATTGTCGAGAATCGCGGGAAAAATCTTCCTGAAACATTGATGCAGTTTCTGATCGAAAAGGATTTGAAGAATGCGGATGTATACCACAATGCTAATATCAGCCGCAAAGTATTTTCAAAAATTATTACGAATGAAAAATATCATCCGAAGAAAAAAACGGTGCTGGCTCTTGCTATCGGAATGCGTTTGAATCTGGATGAGACAAAAGACCTTCTTTCACGCGCAGGATATGCGCTTTCGCCGGGAAATAAATTTGATCTTATTGTAAAATATTGTATAGAAATAGGCGAGTACAATATTGTTAAGATTAATATTTTGCTATATGAATATGGGGAAGAGACGTTGGGCGATTAAAATGTCTCTTTCAAAGAGACAAAATGTTACCTCCATTTTGCTATGATGGTTTCAGAAACAAGAACACAGTTTTTGAAATAACATATACGAAATGGAGGATTTTATTATGGAGAATTTAACAGAAATGGTATTTATTTTGGATCGAAGCGGTTCGATGGCAGGACTTGAGAAGGATACGATCGGAGGCTTTAATTCGCTGCTGGAAAAACAGAAAAAAGAAAAGGGGAAAGCTTTGGTCACTACCATGCTCTTTGATGATGATTTTACGCTGGTTCACGACCGCCAGCCGATTCATCGTGTAGCGCCACTTACCGAGGAGCAGTATTTTGTGCGCGGCTGTACGGCACTTTTGGATGCAATCGGTCTGACTATTTCCCACATTAAAAAGGCCAGAAAGGAAATGCCGAAGGAGGAACGTCCGGATCGGACGATTGTTGTTATAACCACGGATGGAATGGAAAATTCGAGCCGGCACTATAACTATGCCAAAATCAAACATAAAATTGAAAAATGCAAGAAAAAGAACTGGGAATTCTTGTTCCTGGGTGCCAATATGGATGCCATCGGAGAGGCAGCCAAGTTTGGAATCGACGCGGATCGGGCGGTAAGATATGAGTGCGATGGTGAAGGCACAAGAAAGAACTACGATGTGCTGGGAGAAACGATAACAAGAGCGCGCGGAGCAGAACTTCCCTGTATGATGGCACAGGCAATCGGAACAGGCTGGTCGGAGGAGATCGAGCAGGATTACAAAAAAAGACATAAATAGAAAAATGCATTTGCAAATAAGCGTGAAAATCGCTATACTAAACGTATAGGAAGGCGGTGGAAAGGAATGGACGAAATGACAGAAAAGGAAATGAAATCGATAAAGATGTCAACTTTATATGAATTGCGTCTGCTTTTTACACAAGGAGAAAAGACAAATTATACGAAAGAGGAAATTGTAGAATTGCTTGATAAAATAGCAAGTGCAAAAGAACAAGAATAGAAAGACAAACATAACATAAAAGGCTTGAATTTTCATCCAAACTATAGTACAATAGTCTCCTAAAACTTATGTGAATTTTTCTAAACAAACATGTTTACTTTTCGTCACATCATCAGGAGTCTATCCGGATGGTGTGATTTTTTTTCGTGAAACAACGAGACGCGCAATCGGTAAAATTTCGAGATGTCGTGCTTGCACGAAACATCGCAAAAATTTTATCGATTATGTGACGACTGTCACGACGATGAGCGCCAAAGGCGCGAAGAGTGCGTGTCTCGTTGCTTTGAACGGAAGAATGTGACGACTGTCACGACGATGAGCGCCGAAGGCGCGAAGAATGCGTGGCGATGCCTCGTTGTTTCACAACATTCACACAAAGGAAGGAATCAGGAGGATTTGTACGATGGAACAAACATTTATGAAAGAGAAGAAAATTCTGCCACTGGTATTGTCGATGTCACTGCCGATGATGTTGTCAATGTTAGTCAATTCCCTATATAATATTGTCGACAGCTATTTTGTTGCGCAGATCAGTGAACAGGCGATGACGGCATTATCGCTTGTATATCCGCTTCAGTTATTGGAGACGGCGATCGCCGTAGGATTTGGTATCGGCATCAATGCGGCAGCTGCATTTTACCTGGGAGCCGGTGAACGAAAAAATGCCAATGATGTGGTGACTTCCGGAACACTGCTCAGCATCGTGCACGGAATCGTGCTTACCTTGTTTAGTATCGGATTTGCCCGTTATTTTGTAGGGATATTTACGGACCAGCAGCCGATATTGGAAGATGCTGTAAAATATGCATGGATCGTCTTTGCGTTTACCATTCCGAATGTAGTGGCGATTACATTTGAAAAGATTTTTCAGGCAGAGGGAAGAATGAAAGTCTCTATGATCAGTATGCTTTGCGGATGTGTTGTCAATATTATTTTGGATCCGATGCTGATCTTTGGAATTGGGTTTTTCCCGAAAATGGGCATCGCGGGAGCGGCATTGGCAACCGGAATCGGACAGGTAATACCTCTTGTAGTATATATTATTATATTTGTCAAGAGACCGATGGCTTTCCGCATGACCTGGCATAAAAATCTGATACGGAAACGGTTATGCAAGCAGATGTACGGAGTAGGGATTCCAGCGACATTAAATCTTGCTTTGCCATCTTTTATGATCACGGCATTGAATGGAATCCTTGCCGTTTACTCGGAAACGTATGTGCTGGTGCTTGGAATTTATTATAAATTGCAGACGTTCATTTATCTGTCTGCCAATGGAATCGTTCAGGGGATCCGCCCGATCATTAGTTATAATTATGGAGCAGGGGAATCCCAAAGAGTGAAACGTATTTTCCGTACCGCACTTGTTATGATCGCTGCGATTATGGCGGCCGGAATGGGCATTTGCCTTGTGTTTTCCGAAAATCTGATGGGACTGTTTACAGAAAGTGTACAGACAATTGCCGAGGGAGGTGCGGCGATTCGCATCATTTGTATGGGATTTGTCATTTCTTCTCTTTCCGTTACGGTAAGTGGAATGCTGGAAGCACTGGGAAAAGGCGGACAATCTCTTGTGATTTCACTGATTCGTTATATTATCGGTATTATTCCGGCGGCGTATCTGCTGGGAATCCTGCTGGGCGGTTCAGCTGTCTGGAACTGTTTTTGGATTGCAGAAACGGCCGCAAGTATAGTGGCATTTGTTTTGTATAAAAGATTGAAATATTAGGAGAATAGCATATGAAAACAAGAGAGGAAGCATTGAATTACGCCCTGTCTTTTGCGGAGACTTATCAGGATGCTCCATTTCGGGATCAGAACTGGCAGTTAATACGTGTAAAAAAGTCAAAAAAAGCGTTTTTGTGGACATACGAAAAAGAGGGAAATATCTGGCTCAATGTGAAGGCGAATCCGGAAACGAGAGATTTTTGGCGGGCAGCTTATGACGCCGTTATACCGGGCTGGCATCAAAACAAAGAACATTGGAATACAATCATCTTGGATGGAACGATACCGGAAAAAGATGTGAAGCAGATGATCGCAGAAAGTTATGACCTTGTTACCGATAGTCCGACAAAACGGATTTACGAGGCAGTAAAAAAGATTCCGAAAGGGCATGTGGCAACTTATGGACAAGTTGCGAGGATGGCAGGAAATCCGAAGATGGCACGTGCGGTCGGAAATGCTCTCCACAAAAATCCGGATCCCGAGCACATTCCCTGCTTCCGGGTGGTCAATGGGAAAGGTGAACTTGCCGGAGAATTTGCTTTTGGAGGCGAAGGCGGGCAGAGCAGATTATTGGAGGAAGACGGAATACCTGTCGAAAACGGACGGGTAGACCTGGAAAAATATGGAATTGTTTTGAAAGAGTAGTTTTTTGAAACCGGAAGAATGATAAACCTAGCAGCCGGTTTCGTATTCGCAGTAAGTCTCGTATGTCCTTCCGTATTGTTTTTGACCATTTACATAGCGGAAGGGACGGATGGAGATGGAGCCATAATAATCCGCATCTTCATCAGCTGCATTCTTAGAAGGTATGTGGAGTTTACCATGGTTTTTTCCGTTTTCCACATTTTGGGTGATCCCTTCGGCTTTTATTTCATAGCCATCAGCACCTTTTACATGAGCCCATTCAACATCAAAGCGATATTCCGGATTTTTTTTCGAACCGGAAGGGGTGACGTCTGCATAACAGAGGGTAAAACTTTCGGAAAAATCATTGGGAAATTCCAGCGTGGTATTGTCATCAAAATCCTCGGAAAAAAGTTCGTCAAATCCATTTTTCAGGATCTTGTCGGTCTTTCCCTGAAAGACCAGTGTGTCGATGGTGTCACAGAGAGAACATTCTTCTATTTTCCGGATGCCTTTTCCCAAAATCATGGTTTTGACGCGGCGTCCCGAAAAGGCAAAAGATTTGACGACTTTTACCGAATCCGGAATGACAATACGATTTAGTTTTGCTTTACCTTCGTTTTTTGAAAAAGCATTTTCTGCAATTTTTTTTACAGAATTTGGGATAATGATATCTTTCGATTTTCCGTAATAATATAATAAAGTCCCTTTATAGATTAAAAATCCGTTTTTGGGCTTAAAATCTGGAAGATAGTCTTTAAAAAAGTCACCAAGTTTGTCATCTAAAATGGAGTAATATTTGCGCTTGCCGTGATCAAACCATACGATGTCATCCGGCGACGCAAAATCCAGCAGGTTGGCAATGCTCTCGATATTCAGATCGCTGGTTCGGAGAAGGATGAGATCTACCGCATTGGAGTCGGCTTCCTCCGGACTTTGTTTCGGGGTAACCGGGAGGATTTTTTTGACATTTTCATTTACGACCAGACAATCGCCGTCTGAACTTTTTTTTAGAAAATCATCTCCTGCAAGGGTATCTCCTTTTGCCGGATCAATGCTGTCATACTCGTACAGATCAATAGTATCCATGTCCGAGGGATCCTGTGTCGGCTCGGCTGGAACTCTTGTCGCCGAAGGGGAGGCAGGAGCCGGTGTGGCGGTAGATGCCGGCACTTGAGACTGCGTAGTTTGAGCGGGCTGCCCACAGGAAGTAAGGCCAAGACACAGTATAAGAATGATGGCAGTAAAAGTTCGTTTCTGATTCATAAAGTATCCTCCGCGTTTTTTTCTTGATTTTAGCATAACAACTATGGAAGATTCTGTCAATAGATGAAAAAAATAAAATTTTCTCTTGACAAATAAAAAAATTGGGTCTAAGATATAGTCAATTCATCGGATAAATGCTTTGAACAGGATATGACTTCTCGTATCACCGCTTACAGAAAGCTGTTATTTGTGAGAAACAGTAACAAGGAACGGGAAAGCCCTCACCTGCGAGCTGCTCAGGGGAAAGGTATTGTAATATCGTACCAAGTAGTCCGAGCCGGTACTTTACCGTTATAGAAAGGCGCCTTCTGGACAGTATACAGAATTATACCAGGTGGCGAGTGAGAGGTCGACAGCAGCATGCCGGCAAGCAGAGTGGTAACGCGGAAGTGATATGGATACATTTTTAGCCTTCGTCTTTGCAGGATAAATCTTATGAGGTTTATCGTGCAAAGAAGGAGGCTTTTTCTTTTGCATAGCATGGCGCCGATGAAAATATATTTAGAAAGAGGAGCGCTTTTATGCGACGCTCCGGATTGGAGGATATTATGAATACATTGGTTATCGTATTGATTGCAGCGGTTGTTTTATTTGCTGCCTACGTTTTGTATGGACGCTGGCTGGCAAACAAATGGGGGATTGACCCGAAAGCCGAGACACCTGCGGTAAAATTCAATGATGGAAAAGATTATGTACCTACCAATGGATGGACTGTGTTCAGCCACCAGTTTTCATCCATCGCCGGTGCCGGTCCGGTCACGGGTGCAATCCAGGCAGCAGCCTTTGGGTGGCTTCCGGTTTTGCTCTGGGTATTGATCGGCGGTGTATTCTTTGGTGCGGTTACCGATTTTGGAGCCTTGTATGTATCCGTAAAAAATCAGGGAAAATCCATGGGAATGGTAATTGAAAAATACATAGGTAAATTTGGACGAAAAATATTCCTGCTTTTCTGCTGGCTGTTTACATTGATCGTAACAGCAGCATTTGCCGACATGGTTGCCGGAACATTCAATGCGTATTCGGTAGAGCAGCCGGGAACATTAGCCCCAGCGGCAGCAACAAACGGAGCAGCCGGTATGGTGTCAATAATGTTTATGGTATTTGCTGTTATCTTCGGACTGGTTCAGAAAAAATTCAATTTGTCCGGTTGGAAAGAGGCCGTATTTGGTATCGTTTGCATCGTTCTTTCCTTTGTGATCGGTATGAATTGTCCATTGGAATTTAGCAAAGATACCTGGAGTTACATTACATTTGTATATATTTTCTTTGCTGCGGTACTTCCAATGTGGCTTTTGAAACAGCCTCGTGATTACATGACGACGTTTATGTTTATCGGAATGATTGCGGGTGCAGTAATTGGTCTGTTTGTTGCTCATCCGAGCATGAATCTTCCGGTTTATACAGGATTCAATAATGAGACACTCGGTACGATGTTCCCAATCCTGTTTGTCACCGTTGCCTGTGGTGCGGTTTCCGGATTCCATAGTCTGGTTTCGTCCGGAACATCGTCAAAAACTGTGGAAAATGAAAAAGATATGTTGAAAGTCGGATATGGTGCGATGGTGCTTGAGAGTCTGCTTGCGGTATTGGCACTTTGTGTCGCTGGTGCTGCGGCAAGTGCAGATGGAACACCGGCCGTCGGAACCCCGTTCCAGATCTTCAGTCAGGGAGTAGCCGGATTTTTCGAAATGTTTGGCGTTCCGGTATATGTAGCAACCGTATTTATGACAATGTGTGTATCGGCACTTGCACTTACCAGTCTTGATGCTGTAGCACGTATCGGACGAATGAGTTTTCAGGAACTCTTCAGCGTCGATGATATGGAACATGCCGCTCCTTGGAGAAAATTATTTTGCAATACATACTTTGCTACGATCATTACGCTGGTATGTGGATTTGTACTTACAAAAATCGGATATGCAAACATCTGGCCATTGTTTGGTTCCGCAAACCAGTTGTTAAGTGCGTTGGTTCTTTTGACACTCTGCGTATTTACGAAAGTGACAGGACGAAGCAACAAGATGCTCTTTCCACCACTTATCATCATGCTCTGTGTAACATTTACCGCCTTGGTACAGAGATTGATCGCTATGGTAAAAGCCATCGGAGAGGCAGCTTCTACGACAATCCCGGCAGGTGCCACAACTTGGGGCGAGGTATTTATTGCCAATGGATTGCAGCTCATCATTGCTGTTTTGCTTATCGTTCTGGGACTTACGATCGTCATCAATTCGATGAAGAGTTATGTCAACAGCAAGAAAAACAGTGAAGAGTAAACAATATAAATAAGAAGATAATCACTCTCTGTATTTGGGACAGAGGGTGATTTTTTTATTGTGGGGAACGAAAAACTGTGATATGCTAAAGATAACTATTTTAATAAGGGGAAAGCAAAATGGAAGAACAACAAAAACCGCATAAACGAAGAGTACGTTATTCGGGAAAATATCCAAAGAAATTTGAAGAAAAATATAAAGAATTACAGCCGGAAAAATATCAGGATACAATTGAACACGTTATCCGCAAAGGAAATACGCCGGCGGGAATGCATATTTCCATCATGGTGGAAGAGATTCTTGACTATTTGAAAATTCAGCCGGGGGAGATTGGTTTCGATGCGACGCTTGGCTATGGAGGCCATACGAAAGCGATGCTCGGCTGCCTGAACGGACAGGGACATATTTATGCTACAGATGTAGACCCGGAGGAATCCGCAAAGACCAAAGAACGTTTGAAGGCACTTGGGTATGGGGAGGACATCTTATCGATCCGTTTGCAGAATTTTTGCACCATTGATGAGATTGCGAAAGAAGTCGGGGGATTTGATTTTATCCTTGCCGACCTCGGTGTTTCCTCGATGCAGATTGACAATCCAAAGCGCGGATTTTCCTTTAAAGTGGATGGTCCGCTTGATCTGCGGTTGAATCAGAAAGAGGGAATCAGTGCGGCAGAACGATTGGCAAATATTAGCAAAGATGAACTGGCGGGAATGCTGTATGAAAATTCCGATGAACCGTATTGTGAAGAGATTGCCAAAGCCATCACAGATGAGATCCGGAGAGGGCACGCCATCGATACAACGACAAAATTGCGGGAGATTATCGAAAAGACGTTGGATTTTCTGCCGGAGAAAGAGAAAAAAGACACGATAAAAAAGACATGCCAGCGTACCTTTCAGGCACTTCGCATCGACGTAAACCACGAGTTTGAAGTGCTGTATGAATTTATGGAAAAACTGCCGGATGCGCTTAAGCCGGGAGGACGTGTCGCGATTCTTACGTTCCATTCGGGCGAGGACAGACTGGTGAAAAAGGCATTGAAAGAAGGTTACAAAGCGGGAATTTACAGTGAGTATTCCAAGGATGTCATACGCCCTTCAGCAAAAGAATGTGCGCAGAATGGGCGTGCCCGTTCGACGAAAATGCGTTACGCGAGAAAAGGAGATTTTGTAAAATGCTGGAAAAAAGCTTATTAATTTACCTATTGATCAATGTTTTTGTCTGTATTTTATATGGGGTTGACAAGTGGAAAGCGGTGCATCACAGATGGAGAATACCGGAGGCTACATTGATGCTGTCCGCTGTTTTCGGTGTGTTTGGTGCTTTTATAGGAATGCATTGGTTTCATCATAAGACCCATAAACCGAAATTTTATATCGGCGTTCCGGTTATATTTGTGCTGGAATTACTCTGTATTATCGGTCTATTTGTGTGGAAATAATCGTTATTTTCCAAGGCTGTTGTGACGATATATAATGATAGAAAGAGGGGATCGTATGCAGATCAAGGAGGCAAGAGGAATTTATCAAAGCCAGATCAAATCTTACAGCAAAACGGCTTCTGAATTGAGACAAAAGCAGAAAGAACTGGAAGAGAAGATCAAAGAAACACCAAACGGAAAAGTAGTTTATGAAAATGAGGCAGTTTCGTTGGAATTGTCGTTAAATGCAATTGAGCAAAAACAGAATGAATACCGGGATTACATGGAAAAACTGATGGATAAGTGGACCAATGTCGAGATGCTTGTATCGACGGAGCAGCAGACCGATTCCATGAAGGAAGCTGCGGAAGAACAGATGAAGATTCTCGAAGTGGCGAGACGGCTTATGAAAGGAGCAAAAGTCCCGCAGGCGGATGAGATGAAACTGATGAAATTTGACAGTGGTTTGTATCAGGTAGCAAAAAGTATTGGCGCTATGGTGCAAAAGGAAAAACAAGAAAAATACGATTCTCTTTGGGACGAGGAAGAGGATAAAGAGACGCAGGATCCGAATGAAGTGGCAGACTCTGCAGAGGCACCGGTGGGGGCACCGGATACCGTGTCGGCGGAAATGACGGCAGGCACGGCGGAGTAACGATGAGAAATGGAATAATAAAATAGGGAAGTACTCTTGACAAAAAGGGGTTCTTATGGTAACATAACGGTGTTATGTGGAACAAAAAGAAAGCAGGGATGGAATTGGCAAAAGAAGTGAAAAGTGGAGAAACCAGGCAGCTGTTACTGCAGTGTGCGAAAAAAGAATTTATGGAAAAAGGATATTCCAAAACTTCTTTGCGTTCTATCTGCAAAGAGGCCGGAGTTACGACGGGTGCGTTGTATTTTTTCTTTCAGGACAAAGATGATCTGTTCTGCAGTCTCGTTTCGGACAGCCTGATGCGGATTATGGAACTGATAAAAGAACATCAGCAGTTAGAAGAAAATGAGGCGAAAGGGGAAATCCTTTCCAGCAACCATGACATGGAAAGCGAGAGGATTCTGGTGGAGGTGCTCGTGCATGAGATGTATCAGAATCGTGATGAGATGCTTTTGCTCGTAAATGGAGCGCAGGGGTCTTCACTGGAAAATGCAGTAGACCGGATCATCGATGAGATGGATGCACACAATCTGCACCTTGCCCGGGCAACGTGTCAGGAACTCGACATTCCGATGCTGGAAGAAAACCTGGTTCATTGGATGTCACACAATCAGATCGATATGTTTTTGTATATGTTAAAGCATATTGAGACAGAAGAACAGGCATTGGCCTTTGGCAGGCAGGCGATGACTTATCTGGTAACCGGATGGTTTGCACTTTTTGGTGTAGATCTGTCAGAAAAGTAGGCTTTATTGATAAGAATAAAGCCTAAAAAAATGAGATGAACATAACAGTGTTATGTGATAAAATGGAGGAAATTATGTATCTGCAATTAGAAAATGTGAAAAAAAGTTATGGCGAAGAGGGGAGTTATGTGGAGGTGTTAAAAGGTGTTACGACAGGCGTAGAACAGGGAGAAATGTGTGTCATCCAGGGAACTTCCGGTTCCGGAAAATCGACCCTTTTAAACTGCATCGGAGGACTGGATACGATGAATTCCGGTTCCATCTGTGTGGATGGGATCGAACTTGGCGGCATGAAAAATGAAGAACTGTTAGAGTACCGCAGAGCCAATCTGGGATTTATTTTCCAGTTTTACAATCTTGTGCCGAACCTTACGATCCGCGAAAACATACAGGTCTGTGAGTATTTGACAAAGAATCCGCTTTCGGTCGATGAATTGATTGATGCTCTCGGGCTTACGGAACATCAGAATAAATTTCCATTTCAATTGTCCGGAGGACAGCAGCAGAGATGTGCGATCGCGAGAGCGCTTGTGAAAAATCCGAAACTCCTTCTGTGCGACGAACCGACAGGTGCGCTGGATTCGAAGACATCAAGAGATATCCTCGTATTGCTGGAAGAAATTAATGCAAGATATGGAACCACGATGCTGATCGTTACTCACAATAACAGCATCAAAGATATGGTTCACCGCGTAATCTATCTGAAAGACGGAGAAGTCCGCAAAGAATATGAAAATGAAGTCAGAGTACCGGCAAAGGATTTGGAGGATTTATAATGCAGAAGATATTGAGAAAAAGGGTGCTTCGCGATCTGAAGAAAAATGCGTTCCGCTATGCGGCGCTGGGATGCCTGATCATTCTTTGTATGTATCTTATCATCTCCCTTGTGGGAGCGGGCGAGACGATCGTGCGTGGAGTGGAAGAAAGTGCAGAGGAAAATCAGATGGAAGACGGACAGTTTACCTGTTTTGCCCCATTGTCCCAAAAAGATATGGAAAAGATCCGGAATAACAATGTGCAGCTGGAAAAGATGTTTTATCTGGATTATACGGTAGGAGATACGACATTGCGTGTGTTTAAAGACCGCGAGTCTATCGATAAAGTGGTTGTCAGTGAAGGAAAAAAGGCAGAAAACGCGGATGAACTGGTACTTGAAAAACGCTATGCCGCAAAAAATGAGGTGTCCCTCGGGGACGAAATTCAGTTGGGAGACCAGAGTTTTACTGTGGCAGGAATCGGTTCTTCGCCGGATTACGATGCTCCTTATAAAAATCTGTCGGATACGATTGTGGACAGTAAAAATTTTGGAACCGTGTTTGTGACAAAAGAAGCGTATGATGATTTAAAGAAGGCAGGAAAGGCGGCCCAGTCGGAAGAATATCTGTATGCCTATCGTCTGAAAAAGGATATGACGGATGAAAAAGTGCGTGACCTGTTAAAGACCTTTAAGATCGATGAAGAGGCAGTTCAGGATGACTATTTTCAGGAATACTGGGACCGCACGGTGGGACAGCTCGATGACATGCAAAGTGGAGTCAAAGATCTCAAAAAAGGGGCCGAGGAGCTGTATCAGGGACTTCGTAAGCTGAATCGTTATAAAAACGATCTCAATATGGCACCAAAGACGATTTTTGACAATGCGCTTGAACAGGCGCAGAAGTCATTGCAGGAAAATGGCTTTGATGTCACATTGACAGAAGACAATTTTGAGAGCGAGATCCGGAAAATCGTAGACGATAAAGATGGGGTGATGGCACTTACGTTGTCCGATGCGCTGGATGAATTGAAGGCGTTGAAGACGTATAAAGATAGTGTAGAAGAGTATACCGATGGTGTGCAGGAAGCCAAAGATGGAGCAGAAGAATTGAAAGAGGGCGTAAGTGACCTGAAAGAGGGAACCGATGACTACCTCGAGGATATCGACACCCGCCTTGCGAATATGGAAAGTTTTGTAAAATGCGACGAAAACATAAGAACACTTGCATCGGTGGATGACCAGCAGATCAATATTTCCGCCGGTGTCATATTCGGTGTGATCATCCTCGTTTTGCTGGCCTATGTCATCTCTGTATTTGTCGTTCATAATATAGAAAAAGAAAGTTCGATTATTGGAACGCTGTATGCGCTCGGCGTGAGGAGAAGAGATCTGATGTTTCATTATCTGTCATTGCCGGTCATTATTACGACGGTGGCGGGAATCCTTGGATTTTTGGCAGGAATCAGTTCGCTGGGAATCCCGAGTCAGATGCAGGACTGCATTACCTATTATTCGGTGCCGCCGCTGGATGTGATCGTGCCGTCGTATTTAATCGTGTACGGAATTGTCATGCCGCCGATCGTGTCAACCATTGTCAATGCAATCGTAATCCGGAAAAAATTGTCGCATACAGCATTGTCACTCATGCGCAATGAGACGAAAAAACAACATATGAGTAAACTGCGTCTGCACGAGATGAAGTTTGAAAAAATGTTCCGTATCCGCCAGATGGTGCGCGAGGCAAGAGCAGGAATTACGGTGTTTTTTGGAATGTTTATCGCGCTTTTGTGCATGATGATCAGCTTGAACTGTTATGAACTGTGTGTACATGTGCGTGACAGCAACATTGCAGACACCAAATACGAATATATGTATACCCTCAAATACCCGGAAAAAGAAGTACCGCAAAAGGCAAGTCCGGCGTATGCGAAGACGTTGAAAAAGGAAATTTATGGGTATAACTGGGATGTGACGGTGCTCGGAATTGTGGAAGGAAATCCGTATTTTGACCTGACACTTACGAAGGGAAAAGGGACGGTTGTTGTCTCGTCCGCGATGGCACAGAAGTATGACTTGAAAGAGGGCGATACCTTCGTGCTCAACGACGAAGAAGAGGGCAATAAATATGCCTTTGAGGTAACAGGAATCTGCGAGTACGCGCCGGCATTTTATGTCTTTATGGATCTCGAAAGTGCGAGAGATCTGTTTGGCGAGTCGGATGACTTTTACAATGTACTGTTTTCCGATGAAGCGCTGGATATCCCGGCAGGCCGGCTGTATGCGACAACAACGAAACAGGATATCGAAAAATCAGCGAGCATTTTTGTAAATCAGATGCAGAGCATGATCATCACGATCAATGTCGTGTCAACCTTAATCTTTATCATCGTTATGTATCTGATGATGAAAGTCATGATTGACCGCTCCGCATACAGCATTTCGCTGATGAAAGTATTTGGATTCCGCGATAGGGAAGTACGAAAATTGTACCTGAATGGAAACTTTTATATCATTTTGGCAGGAACCGTGATCCACATCCCGCTTACGAAAGCCATTATGGATTTCTTGTATCCGAGATATATGGTAAGCAATATTTCTACTGCGCTGGAGCTGTCATTTGAACCATGGCTGTATGTGGCGCTTGTCGTTCTCATCTTTGTCTGCTATTTTGCCATCAACCGTGTTCTGGTAGGCAGATTGAAGAAAATGATTCCGGCAGAAGTACTGAAAAATAGAGAATAATTGTATTGTAATCATTGCCTAAATATAGTATAATCAAAATATAAAAAATATTTCACTTAGGAGGCAATGATGAAAAAAGGAATGATGAAAAAAGGAATCATGAAAAAAGTATTCGGAGCATGTGCTCTTAGTTTCTGCCTGGGACTGTTTAGTTTTGCTCCGGCACAGGCAGCAGAGGACGGAACAACGACAGCGATCGTACTTTCCAAGTATTCGGATCTGGACACGAAAGCAGTTGATGCGAATACCGGTATGATAATGGGAAGTTTTAAGGCAAAGACGGGAGCTGAACTGACAAAGAAAGTGGATGTTTACAAGATCGTGCTGCCACAGGATGGCTATTACCGTATCAATCTTACAGGTGTATTTAAGGGAGATGAGGGAATTACTAATGATTACGATAACAATCAGGTGAAGTTCCAGCTTTGCTCTGATGCTGCCTGCATGAAACCGTTGACCAACATGACGACAGGCGGCTCTTCCAAGGATGCATTTAAAGAGTTGTCTGCAGGTACTTACTATGCAAAACTGGAAGATATTGTAAACAGCGAGAAACGTAGTGTGGACAGTACCTATGCGGTATCCTTTGGATATCTGCCGAAAGATACACAGTTTATCTCCGTTAGCAAAACGATTGATAAAGCCGCAAGAAAAGTGACACTTCAGGTTTCCGGACTAGATGCCAAGACCATCAAGATTAAATCCGGAAATAAAGGAACTTCCGGATGGGAACTTACCGGTATTCTTTGGGACGGCGACGATGAGATAAAAAATGGCGGAACTTATGATATTACGCAGCCGGGAAATAGTGGATACTATACAATCCGTATGACAGATACCTATGGACATGTATATGGTCTTCCGGTTGCTGTACCGGAGTTTGACACACCGGCAGCGCCTGTGATCCGTGAGTATGTATCGGGAACGAATAAAATTTCCGGAACGACAGTGCCGGAAGGAGTCATTACGGTGAAGGCGGGAAATGCTTCTTACACGACGGTGGCTGGCACTGACGGAGCGTGGAGTGTCGCTATAAAAATGTTGAAAGTGAATACGGTTATCACGGCAGAGGTGACAAGTTCTTTTGGTGTAAAATGCCAGAATGCAGCAACCGTGAAAGTGGCAAATCGCCGCATCGCATCTCCAAAGGTAAAACGTGTGAAGAAGAATGCGAAAAAGATTACGGGAACGGCAGTGAAAAAAGCAAAAGTATTTGCAAAAATCGGAAAGAAAACATACAAAGCAACCGTAAGTGCCAAAGGAAAATTTACGATTAAAGTAAAGAAAGTGAAAAAGGGCACAAGGATTAAAGTGTATGTAAAAGATGCTGCAGGAAATACAAGTAAGACAGTTACTGTTAAAGCAAAATAATCAGGGAGAGAAACGATGGCCAAAGGAGTAAATCAAAAACTAAAACTGCTATATCTCATGGATATTCTATTGGAAAAGACGGATGAAAATCATGGGATTACGATGAATGAGATTATTTCATCGCTGGAAAGCTATGATGTTTCGGCAGAGCGGAAAAGTATCTATCGGGATATCGAAGAATTGCAGCGGTATGGCCTGGATGTTCTCTCTTACAATAACGGGAGAGCGACGTACTATCATGTCGCCTCCCGTTTGTTTGAAATTGCGGAATTGAAGCTTTTGGTAGATGCGGTTCAGTCGTCGAAATTTATCACGGAAAAGAAATCCCGGGAACTGATCAAGAAACTGGAAAGTTTTGCTAGCAAGTATCAGGCACAGGATCTGCAGCGTCAGGTGTATGTGCAGGGGCGTGTGAAAACGATGAATGAGAGCATCTATTATAATGTGGATAAGATTCATCATGCGATAGAAAGAAATCATTCGATCACGTTTCAGTATTATCAATGGAATGTAAAAAAACAGATGGAACTGAAGCACGAGGGTGAACGGTATGAAATTTCGCCGTGGCAGCTCATGTGGGATGACGAAAATTATTATTTGATCGGATTTGACCACAAGGCGAGGTATATCAAACATTTTCGTGTGGACAAAATGCTTGACATCCAAATGTGCGATCATGAGCGTGAAGGCGAGGAAACCTTTGAAAAAGTCGATGCCGGAACCTATTCGAAAAAAGTATTTGGCATGTATGACGGAACGGAGACGGCGGTAAAATTAAAATGCCGCAATTCTCTTGTGGGGGTTATGATTGATCGTTTTGGGAAAAATGTTCCGCTGATTCCATTAGATGACGAGTATTTTCAAGTCAATGTGACAGTGGCGGTCAGTCAGCAGTTTATCGGGTGGCTGATGGCGATAGGAACCGGAGTGACGGTGATCGAGCCGGAAGAAGTGAGAGAAAAAGTGATCGTGGCATGCGGGGAAATGCTTGCCTGTTATGCGCAATAAAAAAGTGTGGTCGTTTTTGCGTGACCACACTTTTTAAAAATTCTTTATTTGTCTTTGATCAAATGAGGCAGCTGATCGACCATGTTAGCAAAGTCCTCAAACAAAGTTCCCTTTTTTGTGTCAGACTTATTGATCGCAGAAATACGATTGCTGACGTGGGAATAACTGGTACGGCTGTTATTGATGTGATTTAACATTTTATCGACGCCCTGCTTGCTTTCAGAGACAGCGGAGTCGATGGCATTGTGTACATCCTCGATACCGGTTACTTTCGCACTAATGCCATTAAAGATGTTGTGTGTACTGTCGACATTTTCGATGCTGCTGTGAAGCGCCTGCTTGGAATCATCCAAAGATTGGTTCAGGTTGGAAGTGCTCTTTTCCACATCAGCAATGCTGTTTTGAACATCATTGATCAAAATCTTGATCTGGTCGGCAAGTTCACGTACTTCATTGGCGACAACGGCAAATCCGCGTCCCTGTTCTCCGGCACGTGCGGCTTCGATGGAAGCGTTCAATGCCAGCAGATTTGTCTGATTCGCGATCGCGGTGATACCATCGGTAGATTTGCGGATCTCGGAAACAGATTCCAACAGTTTTTCGAAAGTCTGATTCATTTCGTCAAAACGCTCGGTAACGGTATTGGAACTTTCTTTCAGAACTTCCACCTGATTCTGAGCGGTACTTACGGATTCCTGAATTTCGGATTGTACAGTAGCAAATTCATCACTCGCGGTAACAATGCCCTCAAAGGAAGTATTCATTGCCTGGCACTGGCTCAAAAGCTCCTCATTTTCATCGGAAAGTGTCTGAATACTTGCCTCGATTTCCTGAATGCCCTTAAAGGTTTCCAGACCCTGAGTTACCAGCTCTTCATTTGTTACTTTCAGGTGATCAATCGTAAGAAGAATCGCTTCGGTATTATCGGACATAACAGGCTGTTCTACAGGAGTAGTGTTTTCCTTTTGAACCGAAGTATCTTTTGTTTTCTTTTTAAATAATGGTTTCATAATGTCCTCCATTCTTATGCATAAATATGTTTAATCAAAGGTAATGCAGCACATTGTCTGATTAATATGCTGTTTTTTATAATGTTCTCCAAGTCCGACGATACCAGCGTGGTCTGCCGTAGAGTTCATTTTTGTCAGGTAATTGTCCAGATAATGCTCATCTTTGAAGAAGAGATAGCGGAACAGGCAGTTTACGGAAAGAATTCCCCTGATATCCGGGAGATCTTTCTTCATTTGCTGTAAGGTGTCCGAAATGATCTGGTTATAATCTCCGATTTCCATCAATGTCAGAATGTCAAGATTGTTTACCTGTTTGTAACATTCCAAAGCATTGTTTTTGATGTCCTTGATCGAGATCAGATAAGTTTCGCTGCCGTAGACACGTCCCAGTGGATTTTTAAATGTCTGGGTAGCAACTTCTTCTTTTGAAATATGTAAAATGTCGCGGTAGAAATTTTCTGCCGGTCTGCCGTCTACTTCAATCAGAAGATTGCTTTCCGGATCGGTCTTTGTAGCAAGAAACTGCTCGCCGGTTGCGGTGTACAGATTTTCTTTGTAGGCACAGATCTTACCGGTTTTGTTGCGGAGAATCAAAAAGCCGCAGGCATCTTCGTAAATCTTTCCGTTGACGGCAACTTTTCCCCCATCGACGGTTCCCCCGACCAGTGGAATCTTTTGGGCACCCAGCACCATATTGAGAGTGGTTACCAATTTTCCGTCATTTCCGGAACAAATGTCAAAGCATGCAGAAGTTCCGGAAACTGCATTTGTCTTTTCGATGGCTTTTTTCAAACGGCTGATATATTTTACCGGCATCGTGGATAGCTGTTCCATAACATCTGCTGCACAATCTGTTCCGTACAGAGAAATGACAGTTACGCCCTGCTCGATCGTGTGAGTGCCGCCATAACTCATTGCAATGCCGCCGATGCTTGGAACTCCAGGAAAAGCCTTCTCTAATTCGGCAACATGGGATTCCAGTAATTCTGCTGTCGTCAAAAGAATCAAGGCATCCGGCTGTGTAATGTTTTCTGTAACTTTTGTCAAATTCCCTGAGGTGTCATAATGATACTGTAAATTCATAAGTAAACCCCCTTTATTTTATATCATGGTAACGAAAGCGTTACGTTAAATTCATATTACTATAATAAATCAAAACGCGGCAGGAATCAAGGGGAAAAAAGTAATTGCATGAAAGAAAAAGTTGCGATATAATCATTGCTGGAACATAATGACGAGGATGGAGGAAAAGAGACAATGGAAAAAGTGGAATATTGGGACATTTATGACAAAAACAAACAGCGCACCGGCAGACAGATGAAGCGCAATGACTGGTGCTTAAAGGACGATGAGTATCATTTGACGGTGCTTGGTGTCGTAGCACATAAAGATGGAAGATTTTTGATCACCAAACGTGTTATGACGAAAAACTGGGCACCCGGCTGGTGGGAAGTATCCGGCGGGGCTGCGATGGCAGGAGAGGAGTCCAGAGAAGCGGTTCTCCGTGAAGTGAAAGAAGAGACAGGATTAGATGTGTCTGATTGGGAGGGTGGATACCAGTTTACCTATCATCGTGAAAATCCGGGGGAAGGCGATAATTATTTTGTGGATGTATATAAATTTATCGGAGAATTTTCCGAGGAGGATGTACACCCACAGGAAACTGAGACGGATGGGTTTATGCTTGCGACCAAAGAAGAGATCGAGGCGTTTGCAAAAGAAGGCGTGTTCCTTCATTACGATAGTATTAAAGAGGTGTTTTAAAGGAGTTTAGATAGAAAAGGAGCTTTTTCTTTCTTCCCCGCGGGACCGTTTGCACTTAGCGGACACACGCAGCGGTGCGGGAGGGCATAGGACGCCCTCTGCGCACCGGCGGTGTCCGAAATCCCACGGGAAGAGAAAAAAAGCTCTTTTTTCTAAATTAAACTGACTTTAAAATAAGATAAGAAGTGAGAGAAGAATTCTAAAATAATCATAAATTCAAATATTTCTGTTGACAGATGAATCCAAAAGAGTATAATATCATTAGCATACTAATCATTAGCATATAAATTATTAAAATACTAATTAAAAATCATAAGAACACAAGTTAATGAAAAACGAAGGGAGGCTTATGCGTGGAACCAAGAGGAAGATGCCATATGCGCATGGATGCGGAGACGGTGATCCGGGAATCGAATCCGGTGAAACTGATTATGTTTATCAATCAGATTCACCGACGCAAGATTGAAAAACTGTTGGACGGAACCGGGCTTCACAGGGCACAGCACAGAATGCTGATGACGTTATCGGACTGTCCGGTTACATCACAGATTGAACTGGCGAATATACTGGAAGTGTCGGCGGCGACGGTGGCAGTTTCATTGAAAAAACTGGAAAAAGGCGGATACATTCAGAAAACTCAGCAGGAACAGGATTCCCGCGTGCGTTTTGTCGAACTGACGGAAAAGGGACGCGGCGTCGTTGAAGAGAGCAAAGAAATTTTTCATCAGATGGATGCAAAACTTCTGGAAGGATTTGACAAAGAGCAGCTGGAGGTGCTTCAAAGCTTATTGGGGCAGATGTACCGTAATGCGAAGAATATAGAGTAAAAGGAGAACAGACCATGGGTATTTATAAAAAATATGTCACTCCCTATCTGTCGGCATTTATTTTAGGGCCGATTTTTATGATCGTGGAAGTGATCGGAGAAGTGCTTCTTCCGAAGATGATGTCATTGATCATTAATGAGGGTATTAAGGGAGGCGCCGGAAGTGGTTATATCATAACACACGGTATCATTATGGTGCTTCTTGCACTGTGTATGATGTGCGGCGGTGTGCTTGGTGCCTATTTTGCGGTTAAGGCATCGGTAAATTTCGCCGGTGATTTGAGAAAAGATATTTTTGCGAAAGTGCAGCAGTTTTCCTTCGCGAATATCGAAAAATTTTCAACCGGTTCGCTGGTAACGAGATTGACCAACGATATTACGAACTTGCAGAATGTCATTTCAATGGCGCTTCGAATGCTCCTTCGAGCACCGGGGATGCTGATCGGTGGATTGATCATGGCAATCATGATGAATGCGAGACTGGCGATCATTCTCGGAGTGGTAATCCCAGTTTTGATTGTGGCACTGGTTGTTGTAATCGGAAAAGCATTTCCGAGATTTAACATCATGCAGACAAAAATTGACAGCCTAAACTCGAGAATTCAGGAAAATATCACAAACACACGAGTGGTAAAATCTTTTGTGCGTGATGAGTTTGAAAAAGAAACTTTTAACAAAGCCAATGAAGACCTGAAAGAAAAGAGTTTGTCGGCGATGAAGATCGTTATTTTGACGATGCCGATCATGACTCTTGCAATGAACATTACGACGATGGCAGTCGTATGGTTTGGTGGACGCCAGATCATCGTCGGCGATATGCCGGTCGGCGACCTGACTGCATTTACGACGTATATCGTACAGATCCTTATGTCGCTGATGATGGTTGGAATGATCATGATTCAAGGATCTCGTGCCCTGGCTTCTTCGAAACGTATCAAAGAAGTTCTTACGACAGAGATCGACCTCAATGACAACGAAGCAAAATGCAAAGACAAAGAAGTGGAAAACGGCGCGATTGAATTCCGCAATGTCGGATTCCGCTATTATAAGAAGAATCACAACAATGTATTGAAGAATATTTCTTTCAAAGCCAATCCGGGCGAAGTGGTTGGAATCATCGGTTCGACAGGTTCCGGAAAGAGTTCGCTTGTACAGCTTATTCCGCGTCTGTATGATGTTGACGAGGGAGAAGTGCTGGTAGATGGCATCAATGTCAAAGATTATTCGCTGGAACATTTGCGAAACGGCGTGGCAATGGTGCTTCAGAAAAATACATTGTTCTCCGGAAGCATTATGGAAAATCTCCGCTGGGGAGATGAAAATGCGACAGACGAAGAAGTTTACGAGATGGCACGTTATGCACAGGCAGATGGTTTTGTCCGCAGTTTTTCCGATGGATATGACATGGAACTGGGACAGGGCGGTGTCAATGTGTCCGGTGGACAAAAGCAGCGTCTCTGTATCGCAAGAGCTCTTTTGAAAAAGCCGAAAATCTTGATCTTAGACGATAGTACAAGTGCCGTAGATACCGCGACAGAAGCAGAGATAAGAAAGAGTTTCTCCACATCGTTAAAAGACGCGACGAAGCTGATCATTGCACAGCGAATCTCATCCGTAGAACACGCAGACCGTATCCTTGTAATGGATGAGGGCGAGATTGTCGGACAGGGAACGCATGAGGAATTGATGAAGTCCTGTGAAGCTTATCAGGAAATTTATTATTCGCAGAAAGACAAGAATGAGGAGGTGTCAGCATGAGCGGAAAGCCAAATAAGCCAGCCGGAGGCCCACCAATGGGAGGACCGGGACATGGTCCGGGAGGCAGACACGCCAGAGCGATGGGTGGCAAGCCAAAAGAAACCAAACAGACGATAAAACGCCTTCTCGGTTATCTTGGAAAAGATAAGAAACACGTGATCATTGCACTGGTGTGTGTAGTGATTTCCAGTTTATCGACATTGGCTGGATCCTATATGCTGTCGCCGATCATCAACGGAATTACAGAAACATACGATAAGGCATCCAAAGCAGCCGGCGATGCCGGTGTCATTATCAATGAAGGATTGAAAACATTAGGACTTGGTATCCTTTTGATGCTTGCGATTTATGGAATCGGTGTGATTTCCATGTATTTACAGCAGCGAATCATGATCGGCGTTTCGCAGCGTGCGTTAAAGACGCTTCGTAAAGATCTGTTTGATCATATCCAGACTTTGCCGGTACGCTATTTTGATACGAATGCGACCGGAGATATCATGAGTCGTTTTACAAACGATGTTGATGTCGTCGGTGAAATGCTCAACAATACGGTGATTCAGTTGATTCAGGGATGTATCAGTATCGTGGGTACGGTAAGTATCATGCTTTATATGAACGTATGGCTTGCCCTTCTTACGATCCTGCTTGTGCCGCTTATGCTGAAAGCCGGTGGTTCGATCGCAAAGCGCAGTTCCAAATATTATCGCCAGCAGCAGTCGGCGCTTGGTAAATTAAATGGTTACATCGAAGAGACAGTAACCGGCCAGAAAGTAGTAAAAGTATTCTGTCACGAGGAAAAAGCAGTGGAAGAATTTACCGATTTGAACAATGATCTTCGTAAAAAACAGGTCAAAGCGCAGTTCTTTGGCGGTATCATGGGACCGGTCATGGGAAATATCGGACAGGTCAGCTACGGTATCACGGCGTGTGTGGGTGGTTTGTTTTGTCTTGCCGGACGACTCAGCCTTGGCGGACTGACAGTATTTGTAAACTACTCCCGCCAGTTCAGCCGCCCGATCAACGAGATCTCTATGCAGATCAATACGATCTTTTCTGCACTTGCCGGTGCAGAGCGTGTCTTCAAAGTCATGGATGAAGAGCCGGAAGAAGCTGACAAGCCGGATGCGGTAGAGATGGACGATGTCAAAGGAGAAGTAATTATGGAAGACGTTTCCTTTGGCTACAATCCGGATAAAGTGATCTTGAAGCACATCAATCTGTATGCGCATGCCGGCCAGAAAGTGGCATTTGTCGGTTCGACCGGTGCCGGAAAAACGACGATTACCAACCTTTTAAACCGTTTTTATGACATTCAGGAAGGAAAGATCACGATCGATGGCAGAGATATCAAAGACTATGCGAGAAAGAGTCTGCGAAGCCATATCGCGATGGTATTACAGGATACACATTTGTTTACCGGAACGGTTCGTGAAAATATCCGTTACGGACGTCCGGATGCGACGGACGAAGAAGTCGAGCAGGCAGCAAAGACTGCCAGTGCACATTCGTTTATCATGCGTCTCGAAAATGGATACGATACGATGCTGGAAGGTGACGGTATCAACCTGAGCCAGGGACAGCGGCAGTTGTTAAATATTGCTAGAGCAGCCGTATCAAAAGCACCGATCCTTGTACTCGATGAGGCGACAAGTTCAGTCGATACGAGAACAGAGATGCATATTGACCACGGCATGGAGCGCTTGATGAAGGACCGTACGACATTTGTTATCGCGCACCGTCTTTCTACCGTGCGCAATGCGGATTGTATCATGGTTCTTGAACAGGGAGAGATCATTGAGCGTGGAACGCATGAGCAGCTTCTTGCCGAGAAAGGAAGATATTACCAATTATATACCGGCGCGGTAGAATTGGATTGATAAAATTTCTTTTACGTGCAAGCACGACCAGCCATTTTTTGTACATTGACCCTGAATAGTTAAATTGTTTTTTTATAAAATTCCTCTTGTAATTAGCAAAAAAAATGCTATGATAGAAGTAGAGAAAAAATATTAGGAGGCATATTGCTATGTTTGGTTTTGGTCAGTTGATTGACATTTTGAAAAAAAATCCAAGAAAAATTGTTTTTACAGAGGGAAGCGATCCTCGTATCCTGGAAGCATCTTCCCGTCTTTTGGCAAGTACATTTCTTGCCCCTGTATTAGTTGGTAACAAAGAGGAGATTACAAAGGCAGCAGAAGAAAGCGGCTTTAATATCCGTGGAGCTGAGATCATTGATCCATTGAATTATGACGAGATTGATGAGATGGTGGATATGCTTTGTGAGATCCGTAAAAATAAAGGAATGACACCGGAGCAGGCTCGTGGAATTTTGTCTCAGGCAAATTATTTCGGAACGATGCTTGTGAAGATGGGAAAAGCAGATGCATTGTTAGGTGGAGCGACATATTCTACGGCAGATACGGTTCGTCCGGCATTGCAGATCATCAAGACAAAGCCAAACAATTCCATCGTATCTTCCTGCTTTATTCTGGTTCGTCCATCCGCAACCGGTGAAAATGAAGTGCTTGCGATGGCAGACTGCGCGATCAATATCAAACCGACCGAAGATGAATTGGTTGAGATCGCGTTAGAGGCTTCCGAATGTGCGAAGATTTTCGGAATCGATCCTCAGGTTGCATTCCTCAGCTATTCTACATTGGGATCCGGCAAAGGCGAAGATGTAGATAAGATGCGTAACGCCGCAGAGAAGACAAAGAAAGCAGCGCCAAACCTTCCGATCGAAGGAGAACTTCAATTTGATGCTGCAGTAGCACCTCGTGTAGCTCGTACAAAATGTCCGCAGTCCGAAGTGGCTGGACATGCAAACACCTTTATTTTCCCTGATATCAACGCAGGAAATATCGGTTACAAAATTGCACAGCGTATGGGTAACTTCGATGCTTACGGCCCAATCCTTCTTGGACTGAATGCACCGATCAACGACCTTTCCCGCGGATGTAATGCAAGTGAAGTATATTCCATGGCGATTATTACCGCAGCATTGGCATAAAAAATAAAATGTAAGAATGAAAAATACATGGCCGGAGCAGAGCGTGACAAAAAGCGTGCGCTGCCCCGGCTGTTGCTATAAATTGGAAATGTTTAGCGGAAAGAGGATGCGCATGAGAAAGAAAATGAGCGAAGACGAAAGATTCATGAAAGAAGCGATCCGGCAGGCGAAGAAAGCCTATGCACTGGAAGAAACGCCGATTGGCTGTGTGCTGGTTCATGAGGGGAAGATTATCGCCCGAGGGTATAACAAACGAAATAAAAAGAAAAATACACTGGCGCATGCAGAAATCATTGTGATCAATAAGGCGAGCCGGGTTCTCGGAGACTGGCGGCTGGAGGAATGCACGATGTATGTGACACTGGAACCCTGCCCGATGTGTGCCGGAGCAATCGTGCAGGCAAGAATCCCCAAAGTGGTGATCGGAAGCATGAATCCGAAGGCGGGATGTGCCGGTTCCGTCCTGAATCTGCTGGATATGCCGGGGTTTAACCACCGGGTAGAAGTGGAACGGGGGATTTTGGAAGAACCATGCAGCCGGCTGATGAGCGGTTTTTTTAAAGAACTTCGGTTAAAACGAAAGAAATCTACTTGAAGAAAGCATTTGTTTATGCTATAATATTTTGGTACATTTTTAGAAAAGGAGATTTTCACAATGAATACTAAGTTAAAGGGCGTTTTACAGCTTCTTGTCATTCTCCTTGTAACTGCCGCAGTTTGTGTTGTGGCATACACGGGAATTGGAGGAGCAAAGCGGGGTAGTGCAAAAAACATCCGCTTAGGACTTGACTTGGCAGGTGGTGTCAGCGTTACATACGAAGCGACAAAAGAAAATCCAACTGCTCAGGAAATGAAAGATACTGTGTATAAAATGCAGATGCGTGTACAGAACGAAAGTACAGAAGCTTCTGTTTATCAGGAAGGAAATAACCGTGTAACGGTTGACGTTCCGGATGTTGATGATCCACAGGCAGTATTGGACAAGCTTGGAAAAGCGGGAGCATTGGAATTTGTTCTTTACAACAATGTAACGGTTGGAGAAGATGGAAAGACGGCGACCTATGACAAAAAGGATGTCATCATCGACGGTTCCATGCTAAAGACTGCAGAAGCAGCAACACAGCAGGATTCCACGACAGGCCAGTCAGAAAATGTTGTAAAACTTTCATTTAATGCAAAGGGAACAAAGAAATTTAAAAAAGTAACAACCGATCACGTAGGTGAGCAGTTCTCGATCATTTACGATGGCGAGATCGTATCCTCTCCGGTTATCCGTGAGGCAATTGACGGTGGAGAAGCCGTTATCTCCGGAAGTTTTGATGAGTTTTCAAAAGCAGAGGATATGGCATCGACTCTTCGTATCGGTGCGCTTCCATTGGAACTGAAAAATATCCGTTCCAATATCGTAGGAGCAAAACTTGGTGGAGATGCACTTAAGACAAGTTTGATCGCCGGTGCGATCGGTCTTGCCCTGGTTATTATCTTCATGATCGTTATGTATTGGATCCCCGGTGTAGCAGCCTCTCTTGCGCTGTTGTTCTATGTAGGTGCATCCGTGCTTGCCATTAACGGTCTGGATGTCACATTGACCCTGCCGGGTATCGCCGGAGTTATTCTTGCGATCGGTATGGCGGTGGATGCGAACTGTATTATCTTTACCCGTATCCGAGAGGAATTGGCGACAGGAAAGACGGTTCGTTCAGCAATCAAGATTGGATTTGAGAAAGCGTTGTCCGCGATCATCGATGGTAACGTTACGACATTGATCGCTGCCGTTGTTCTTTATATCAAAGGATCCGGTACCGTTATGGGATTTGCCCAGACACTGGCAATTGGTATTATCCTTTCTATGTTTACGGCAATCTTCGTAACAAGATGGATCTTGTATGCATTTGTGGGACTTGGTCTCGATGATGTGAAGTTCTACGGAACACAGAAAACAAGAAAACCGATCAACTTTGTTGGAAATATTAAGAAATATGCGATCATTTCCGGATGCCTTCTTCTTTTGTGCATCGGCGGACTGGTTATGAATATGGTAAAAATGGGACAGCCTCTTAACTATAGTCTTGAGTTCTTAGGTGGTTCCTCCACATCGATTACCTTTACGGATTACAAGGGTGAAGGATTTGATGCTTCCGGTAATGCGAGCGCAGACTTCAAAAATGAAGTAACCGATGTTGTAAAAACGGCGGCAGATGTATCCGAAGCAGAACTTTCGGATGTATCCGGCGAAAAGACATTGATCGTTCGTACGCCGGCCTTTACCGAAGATCAGCAGAAGAAAGTAATCTCCACGGTGGTGGAAAAATATGGTGTTAGTGATAAGAGTATCGAAGTAGAGACCATTTCTGCTTCGGTAAGTAACGAAATGCGTATGGATGCGATCGTAGCTGTGCTTATTGCAGCAGTAGGTATGTTGATCTACATCTGGATCCGATTCAAGAATCTTGCATTTGGTGCAAGTTCGGTTATCGCACTTCTTCATGACGTTATGGTAGTGCTTATGGTTTACGCGATCGGAAGTGCGTCCATTACTGTCGGAAGTACGTTTATCGCTTGTATGCTGACGATCGTAGGTTACTCGATCAACGCGACGATCGTAGTGTTCGACCGTGTTCGTGAAAACCGTAAGAAACTGGGCAACACGGACTTGGCAGAAATTGTAAATACAAGTATTACAGAGACCTTGAGCCGAAGCTTTAATACTTCGATCACAACATTGGTAATGGTACTTTGTCTTGCCGTTCTTGGTGTGGATTCCATCCGCCAGTTTGCGGTACCGATGATGGCAGGTATCATTTCCGGATGCTATTCTTCTGTATGTCTGGCAGGTACTATTTGGTACTTTATGAACCGCAGTGCTCAGAAGAAAGCCAAAGCGAAAAAAGCCGGTAACAAAAAGAAATAATTATTTTTGATGAATAAAATAGAAAGCGGTTGTGCATACTACATAAAAAGAGTATGTGCAGCCGCTTTTTTTGCAGCATAAGTCTGCTCGGGCGTGCACGGTTGTTGGAGGAATTATGGACAAAATGATTGGAAAGCGGAGCGTGCAGTTTGAAGTGCCGCCGTGCATTATCGGAGCCGCTTCCGTAGCCGGCGAAAAAGAGGGAGCCGGAAAATTTGGAAAATATTATGACATTATAGAAGACGATCCGCTGTTTGGTGGAAAAACATGGGAAGAGGCGGAGAGTAAAATGCAGCATATGGCAGCAGACATCGCAATCCGCAATGCCGGACTGGAATCGGAAGATATCCGGTATATCGTGGCAGGGGATCTGCTCGGGCAGCTGATCGCGACTTCGTTTGGTATCATGAATCTGAATATACCGATGTTTGGCGTTTATGGTGCGTGCTCGACGATGGGCGAGTCGATGGCAATCGGTTCCATGCTTGTGGAAGGCGGCTTTGCAGAGTACATTGTCGCCATGACGTCGAGTCATTTTGCCAGCGCGGAAAAGCAATTTCGTTTTCCTTTGGCGTACGGAAACCAGCGACCTTATTCGGCGACATGGACGGTGACAGGAAGCGGCGCAGTTGTGATCGGAAGGGGAGACGGAAAATGGAAACGTAAAGAAACGGATTATGCGTGTATCCGCGGGATTACGACCGGAGTGATCACGGATTACGGCATCAAAGACAGCATGAATATGGGCGCTTGTATGGCCCCGGCAGCCTGTGATTGCATTTTGAACAATTTCAAAGATTTTGGGGTAGAACCGGACTATTATGACAAGATCATTACAGGGGATCTCGGAACGATCGGACAGCGGATTTTAAAGGATATGCTGCTGGGTTACGGATATGATATCAGGAAACAGCATATGGACTGCGGAACGGAAATTTATTACAATGAAGAGCAGGATACGCATGCCGGCGGAAGCGGCTGTGGCTGCAGCGCGATCACACTGACGGGGTATATCTTGAAAAAAATGCGGAAACATGCGTGGCGGAGAGTGCTGTTTGTGCCGACCGGAGCGCTTTTATCGACGGTCAGTTTCAATGAGGGAAATTCGGTGCCGGGAATCGCGCATGGTGTCATGCTCGAATGTATGTGAAAGGAGAAGACAAGATGGAATATTTGATTTCTTTTTTGATCGGGGGAGCAATCTGCGCGGTAGTGCAGCTGTTTATGGACAATACGAAACTGCTTCCCGGAAGGATTATGGTTATCTTGGTATGTCTGGGAGCGGTATTAAGCGCCCTGCATCTGTATGAACCGTTTGCCAATTGGGCAAAAGCCGGAGCGACGGTGCCTTTGATCGGGTTTGGACATCTTTTGTTTGAAGGGGTGAAAGAAGCGGTAGATAAAAGAGGGTTTATCGGTATCTTTTATGGTGGTATGGAGCGGGCGGCTGTCGGTATTTCAGGGGCACTTGTCATCAGCTTTTTGGCGTCACTGGTATTTAAGCCAAAGATGAAAGGATAAAACGTTTGGAATTGTTATGAAAAAACATTGAGAATTATGAAAAAACAAAGTATAATGAGGTTAGTGGCAGTCACTAACCTTTTTGATATGGGAAAAAATGGAATGGAGGACATCTATGAAAAAATTGGAGAATAAATACATATATGCAGGGATTACGGCGTTTTGTGTCTTAATGGCTGTTTTGATCTGTGGATTTATCTTTTTTAATTTTGATGTAGTAACAGCAGCTTTTGGAAAATTGAATTCGGCATTGACCCCTATTTATATCGGCTTGGTGATCGCCTATCTGTTAAGCCCAATGGTCAATGGCATGGAGAGAATGGTGTTCATTCCTTTGCTTCGAAAGATCAATAAGACGGATAAGAGAGTGCGCGCATTTGCAAGAGGGATATCAATTGTACTTGTACTCGTGCTTGCGGTTGCAGTGATTTTCTGGCTGTCTATGCTTGTCGTGCCGGAAGTTGTCGACAGTATTACCAATCTGGCAGATAATCTTCCGGATTATTACCGAAATACGCTTCAGGTAGCGAACGATATCGGGGAAAAACATCCGGAAATAGCACAATATATGAAAGAAAGTACAAATACCGTGTATACTCAGGTTCGCAACTGGGTACAGAATGACCTTTTGCCGGCAAGCACGGAGATCCTAAGCAGTGTGTCGGATGGTCTTTTGAGTGCCCTTGGTATGCTTTTGAATGTTGTCATCGGAATTATCGTTTCGATTTATCTGATGGCGGGAAAAGAGCGGTTCTGTGCACAGGCAAAACGCCTTTTATATACGATTTTTTCGGAAAAGAGGGCAAACCGTATTTTGTCTTTCGGAAAAGACATCAATTGGTCTTTTGCCAAGTTTTTCAGCGGAAAGATCATTGACTCGATCATTGTAGCGATCATTACCTTTATTGCTCTCAGTATCGCTAATATTCCGTACACGGCATTGATCAGTGTACTTGTCGGAGTAACCAATATCATCCCGTTTTTTGGACCGTATATAGGAGCGATTCCAAGCGCGTTGCTGGTTTTTTTGGCATCGCCGTTTAAGGGAGTGGTGTTTCTCATACTTATCATAATTATTCAGCAGGTGGATGGCAATATTATCGGTCCAAAGATCATCGGTGAATCCGTTGGTCTGGAAAGCTTCTGGATTTTGTTTTCTATCTTGGTATTCGGATCGTTGTTTGGATTGATCGGTATGATCTGTGCGGTTCCTGTATTCTCTGTTTTGTATAAAACAGTAAAACGCTGGAGCCATCGCAGACTGGAAAAGAAAGGGCTTCCGGCAGAAACAAACTCGTATTTACGAAAAAAATAAAATTTTTTTGGTATATTATGCTGGAAACGACGAAGAAACGAATGGTATAAATAAAAACTTATAATTATCATAACACAATAATAATTTGCCGATAGATGGTAAAAATGTTATACTCTATATAACGAAAACGATAAGAGCCACGGAGGGTTGGCGCTTATCCTATTTAAAAAATAAGGAGGATAATGTTTTGGGAAGAAAAACAGCAAAAATGTTAGGTCTGGTTCTGGCCGGATCGATGGTGATCAGCATGACATCACCAGTAGCGGATGCAGCAGCAAAGATGTCACTCAGTAAGAAAAAAATTACTATCACACAGGGTGAGAAGGTGACATTAAAAGTAAAGAAAGCGAAAAAGAAAGTAAAATGGTCGGTGACAAAAGGAAAAAAAGTCATCAAATTGTCTAAGAAGAAAAAAGCAAGTGTAGTGATTACCGGAAAGAAAGCCGGTAAAGCAGTAGTAACGGCAAAAGCAGGAAAGAAAAAACTGACCTGCAAAGTGACGGTAAAAGCAGCGAACACAGATGTTCAGCCGACACAGGCTCCAGCGACACAGGTACCGGCAACAAAAGCCCCGGCGACGCAGGCTCCAGCAACAAATACACCGGCTTCTTCACCGGTAACAACCGCACCGACAGTTAGTGAGGCACCGGTTGTCAGTGAAGCACCGACAACGGCACCAAGCGAGTCACCAAAAGCAAATGAACCGGTTAAAAATATTGTTATCGATATGAGCAAAGTCTCTGCGAAAACATTTACAAGTTCTCCGGCAACACTTGATTTTAGCAGCCAGATTGAAAGCCGCTTTGATCTGTCTTACTTCAAAGAAGTAAAAGTAGGTTATACACTGGAAATCAATAAAGAAGCAGATATTGCAACAATTACCGGCGGAAAGATTGCCGTAGCATCTACAACGGATGACCTGGATGGATACAGCGATGGTATTGCATTTTCTTATAATTTGTCATCCACAGATGAGACATCAACGACAATTGATCTGTCTGGTGACAAAGTGTCAGGAAGTGCAGCAGGTCTCAACATTCAGCCAATGGACAGTGCAAATAACTATGGATGGCCGGCAGCTTTGCAATCCATTACGATCACAAGTATCGAGTTTGTAGCAAAAGAAGGCGCTGTATATACCGAAGGTGGCGTAAAACCTACACCGGCACCGACGGTAGCACCGGAATTTGAATCTTCCGAATTCCATTACGACGGATTGGATCAGGCATGGATCGATGCGAATATTGACCCAAGCAAGCCGGTAGTAGCGATCTCATTTGATGACGGCCCGGGTGGTTACAGTAAATTTGTAGATTATGGTATGCAGATTCAGAATTCATTGAAAGAATATGGCGCACATGCAACATTCTTCTACATTGGAGCACATATTGAGCACGATGAAGATTCTCGAAATGAAGTAATTTCCGCCAAAGAGGCAGGATTTGAAGTGGCAAACCACTCCTACGATTCCAATGGACTGAACAAAGAAGATGCAGATATAATCAAAGAGAAGATTCAGAAGACAGACGCACTTTTGAAGGAATTGACAGGATATAACAATTTCTTGTTCCGTGCACCAAATGTAGCTTATAGTGATACAATGTTTGCTGTGATCGAAAAACCATTTATCGATGTATCGGTATGGAGTAATGATTACGTAAACTCTACGACAAAAGAAGATCTTGTCGAAAATGTAACAAAGAATCTCAAAGATGGTGATATCATCAACATGCATTCTGTTCATGAAAAGACAGCACAGGCGGTTCCGGAAATCCTGAAGTATTGCAAGGACAATGGAATTCAGGTTGTCGGCGTGTCGGAATTGTTTGCAATCAAAGGAAAAGCATTGATGACAGGCAAAAAATATAATAACGCTTATTAATACTTTGTGTATCATACAAAACCAAACATAAAAAATAAGACCGTGGCAGTTTTTTGCCGCGGTCTTTCTATTGACTTTTTTAGGGGAACGTGAGACAATAAAAAATGTGTGGTTTGCCATGAAAATGTAACAGATGGCTGTTATACTAAACGCAACCGAAGTGAAAAAGGGAGATGTAACAAGATGAAGCAAAAAATATATATAGGCGCAGCGGCTATTTTGATGGCAGGGATATTTCTTCTGGCGGGGGGAAAACCGGTAGCAGCAAAAGCAGAGAAGATTAAGAAAGTAAAGATAGCGAGTGCTGAAAAAACCGTTTTGATCAATAAAAAAGAAAAAATAAAGTTGAAAGCTAAAGTAAAACCAGCTTCTATGAAGAAAAAAGTGAGATGGAAGTCGTCCAATAAAAAGGTTGTTACCGTGTCTCAAAAGGGCGTGATCCGTGGGAAACGCTATGGAAAAGCCAATATTTGGTTAAAGGCTGCAGACGGTTCCGGTAAAAAAGCAAAGATAAAAGTGCAGGTAGGACGTAAAGTTACGAGTGTTAGTTTTGCAGTGAAGAAGCAGGAATTGGAAGTAGGACAGAAAGCTAACTTAAAGCCGATTGTGCTGCCGGGAAATGCGACAGATAAAAAAGTGACGTATCAATCTTCAAACCCATCGGTGGTCTCTGTTTCTTCCAAGGGAACCGTTGTGGCAAAAGGAAAAGGCGAAGCTGTGATCACAGCGCGAAGCAAAGATGGAACGCGAAAATCCGGAAGTTATGTTATTCAGTCCAGGGTGATGACAAAGAGCATAACGATCAATGGTGGTGCCACGACGAAGAGACTGGAAAAAGGGAAAAGTTTTGGAATTTCCGCATCGATTCAGCCGGCAAATGCGTCCAATAAATCACTGCGTTATACAAGTTCAGATCCGACGGTTGCCGTGGTTTCGGCTAGCGGAATCGTATCCGGCTTAGAGCCCGGAACAGCAGTGATTCGTGTGGATGCGGCAGATGGACATTCAACCGCAAATATCAATGTAGAGGTGTTTCGTATGGAAATTTCGAATCAAAAATTGATCGCGCATCGGGGATTTAGTTCTCAGGCACCGGAAAATTCGATTCCGGCATTTGAAAAAGCACTCGAAAGTGGTTTTTATGGAATAGAGTGTGATATATGGAAAACATTAGATGGTGAGTTTATGGTTTCCCATGATGGGGATCTGAACCGTATGTTTGGCTATGATTTTCAAATCGCAACATTGACGACAGAACAGATCAAGAAATATTTTATGATCAATGGAAGTAATGTGGATGCTTATGATAATCTGACGATGCCGACATTTGAGCAATATCTTGGTGTGATGAAAAAGAATAAAGAGGTTCATCCCTTTGTCGAGATCAAAGAAGAATTAAATGATGCGGATCTCCGAAAAATTGTGAAGCAGGTAAAAGATGCAGGATTGTTAAATGAGACCTATTTTATCAGTATGCATCAGAGCAATCTTCTTTCCCTGCAGCGGCTGGATGGGGTTAATACATCACAGCTTCAGTATGTATATGGTGCGGAAGATTCCAATAAGACGACATCGGTTACCTCGAGTGTGATCAATTGGTGTATCAGCAATCAGATCGATCTTGACACCCGTCAGTCCCTTGTGACAGCATCGGATGTATACCGCCTTCAGACGGCGGGCAGACAGGTCAATGTCTGGACCGTAAACTCGATTGAAAAAGCATATGATCTGGTAAATAAACTTCATGTAGATATGATCACTACAGAGTATATGCTCAACACAGAACCGTAATAAAAATATTTATGATAATATGGCCAGCCTCGTGATTTGGGGGCTGGTTTTACTTTTTGACTCAGAATTGAAAAAATTAAAAAAAAACCACTTGCATTTTCTCAGGAAACAATATATAATCATATTCAATCTCAGATTTTCAGAATCTAAGAATCAATGAGGACAAGTCGTCCATGGACTCAATGACTTAGTAACTTAGTAACTCAGCAACAAAATTACAATGAATGTAAAGGGAGGATTCTATGGTTAAAAAATTAAAAAAACGTTTGACAGCACTGATTTTAGTGGCAGGGCTTCTTTTAGGCACCCTGGCCGGAAATGGTATCGTTGTATCGGCTGCGGAGGATGTATGGGGAACCATCGGTCCAATCCGCTGGGATTTGGATTCGGAAGGGAATTTATTGTTTCGAGGATCGCTCAAATTTCCATTGCTTGAGCCGGACAAGATTCCTTGGCGTGAGTATGCCGGTCAGATTAAGTCGGTAACGTTTGATGTGAGCAGCATTCAGGATGGGGATCTGACAAATTACTTTTATAATTGTGTCAATCTCCAGAGTGTCGGAGATTTTCCGAACGGTATCCGCAATCTCACGCAGACGTTCCAGAACTGCCGGTCACTTCGATCGGTAGGAAAAATACCGGATTCCGTCGAAACGATGGAACATACATTTGAAAACTGCACCAGTTTTAATCAGGCGGTAACTATTCCGAAAAGTGTAAAAAATTTGAAAGGAGTGTTTCAGGGTTGTACAGCACTTTCGAGACTTCCGAACATTGAAACGACACAGGTAAAAGATTACTCCTATCTTTTACAGGGAACATCGGTTGCCAAACCGGTTTCGATTCCAACCGGGGTGACAAATGTGACAGCAATGTTCAAAGACTGTAAAAAACTTACAGATCCGCCTGAACTTCCCGAAGGGATCACGGAGGCTGCAAAGTGTTTTTATCAATGTAATTCGTTGAGCAAAGCACCGGTTTTGCCGAAAACGATAGAAAATATCAGTGAGATGTTTTATGGTTGTGAAAATCTAAAAGCGGTACCGGATATCCCATCGTCGGTAAAAAATATGTCCGGATGCTATGCCGGATGTGTCCGGGCAAGCGGATCCTGTACGATTTATGCTGTAATCAATGACACTGCCGGATATAATAAATTTGCCGCGGTGACATCTGTGTGTGATTCTTCCGCCAAGGGAGAGTTTTTAGGAGCGGCAGGTACAGGGATGGCAGTAAATTATATCGCAGGAAATGCACATTTGATCCGCCGCTATCTGGCGGCGGGATGGAATTGCGGAAATCTGGAGACAACCGGTGTATGGGGTAAATTGAAAGCAGGCGAAAAGATTCCGCAGTCGCTGGAGGACTGCACGGTAAGTCCGCTTTCCGCTGTCACTTATACCGGAAAAGCCATCTGTCCGGAACCGAAGGTTTACTATGGCAGTGTGCTTCTTAAAGAAAATACAGATTACACGGTCGCATATACGGATAATATCAGTGCAGGAACAGCGACAGTTATAATCAAGGGAATCGGGGATTACAGTGGTAAAAAACAGCTATCTTTTACGATACGCAAAGCTATTCTTACCGGAGTAAATGCAAAATCGTATCAGGGAGTTTTTGATGAAAAAGCGCACGGAATTACATTGCAGACACCGGCAGGTACCACGGTACGATATGGTACAAAATCAGGGGAATATTCTTTGACAGCATCTCCGCGATACACTCTTCCGGGGAAATATACTGTGTATTATCAGGTGTCGCGGGCAAATTATACGACAGTAACCGGAAGTGCAGACGTTACGATCGTGCAGGGGACGATGCCGGTTGTGGCAGAAGGTTATAGTGGTATCTATGATGGAAAAGAGCATGGGATCCGGGTCATCGGGGTAGACGGCGCCGAGATCAGATACGGGACATCGACAGGAAAGTATACAGCTGTAGAATGCCCGAAATACAAGGATGCAGGGACTTATAACATATATTACCGGGTTAGCAAAACGGGATATGGACAAGTGACTGGGGTGCAGCAGATTGAGATTAAAAAGAAACCGGTCACAGATGTGACGTTCCCGATCACAAATGAAGTGATATATGGAACTTCTTTATGTGATATTCCAACGACTGGAATGCAGGATGACTATGGAACGTTTACGTGGATGGAACCGACCTATGTTCCTTCCATAGATGATGCAAAAAGCCCGATGTGCTACGAGCCATCTGATAAGAAAAATTATGATTACAGAGAGGTGCAGGGATATGATAGTAAAAGCGGAAATATTGTGCGCGACGTTGTTCTTTCCGTTCGAAGAAAAAAAGGAGAACTGCCCCACATTTCTGCCGGATTTCTCGCAGAAGGAGACGAACTGGAAAAGTCTGAAATTGTATCGGATAATCTGGAATTGGGAGATTTCTACTGGGCAAAACCGGAAGAAAAAGTAACGCAGAGTAAGTCGGAATACACACTTATTTTCCGGCCAAAGGATCTTCGAAATTATGATTGGAGTGAATGGAGCAAGAATGAACTTGACTGGAACCGGTTTCAAATTCAGCAAAAAGTTGATGTGGTACCATACCCTGAGCCGATGGAGATCGTATATGGTGATACATTGGGGAGTAAATCATTTATGGGAAAAAATCCTGATGTAAAATACCGCTGGCAGGATGAGGCGGCAACGCCGCAGGAAACCGGTTTGCAAAAATTGATGATCCTCTATCGGAATCAGGAAATCGTGAGGGAGATGGAGGTTGTTGTGTTAAAAAGGAAACCGGATTATGTGAAACCGGTATTGGAGGCGGTTTCCTATCATCCGGAGCAGAGACTAAAAGATATCAAACTGCCGGAACACTGGTATTGGACCGAGCCGGAGTGTGTGCCGCAAGTGGGAACCGCGTACTATGAGGCATATTATGAGCCGGAGGACACGGAACATTATCAGACAGTATATGAGAAAATTCCGCTGCATGTCCGGGAAGCAGCGGGTGTTTCAAAGCCGGCTGTCACACCGGGTGAAACACCTTCGCCACAGCCGACAAAAGTGCCGGGTGTAACACCTTCGCCACAGCCGACGAAAGTGCCGGGAGAAACGTCTTCGCCGCAATCGACAATTACGCCGGACGTGGGGGTGGCACCGGAGGCGACAGCACCTCCGTCACAGGTGCCGGGAGACAACCGAACAGAAGCGGAGAAAACATCCGCAGCGGTACAGCAGATAAAAAAATCGTCGCCGGAGATAAAAAAAGCGGCGGTGATCTCGACGAAAGGCGAGGACAGGCTAGGAAAGAAACCGACATTGTTTGGGGTGAAAACGCAGAAGCAGAAGCCGGGAAAAGTGCGTTTCAAAAAGATCGGATACCGTGGCGGAAAAATCCATCTTGTCTGGAAGAAAAGTAAGAATGCAAAAGGGTACCAGGTTGTCTTTATGAAACGAAAAAAAGGAAAAATGAGAATGGTAAAATATACCAAAAAGACAAAATTATCCCTGACATGGAATGGTGTCGGAAAATGTTATGTGAAAATCCGAGCATTCCAAATACAGGGAAAGAAACGAACATATGGATCGTGGAGTGTTCGTAAAAGGGTAAAAAACCATTAATGCTTTTCGCTCATGAAGCGGACTTTGGCTTCGTGGTTTTTCGGGATGTCGCCGATATAAGCACCTTTGATATCAGTGGATTTGGCACATCGGGTACAGTATTCTCCAAAGCGGATCGGTGTGCCACATCCCTTACAATGTAAAAAGACAGTAGAATTTTCCGGAATTTCCAGTTTTCCTTCGCGAAGATATGTGGAAATCTTAGAGGAAGAGACCCCCGTCTGCTGAGCCAGATCAATGGCATTGGTTGGACCATGCTCGTCCAGATATTTTTTAACCTTACCGTAATCATTTGTCGTTTCGGTGCCGCACTTGTCGCATACGAAAATGCCGCCATATTTATAACGCATATGGGAATTGCAATTCGGACATATTTGATGACCGTCGTCATCCGGAAGCGTTAAAAAAGTTTGATTTTTCATAGTATCCCGCCTTTCAAAAATGTGTGTAACTATTCAGATTCCCCTTCCACACATTGATTCTAAATAGATACAACTATGTTTATATTGTATCGAATTTTTTCGTAAAAAGCAATTTTTTTTACTTTTTTTAGCGAAAATGTTCAAAATTACACTTGTAGAATGAAAAAAAATAGTGTATACTGTAGAAGATGTTACAAAATTATAAAGTTATTATGCAAGAATGTTACAACGATATTAAGCAAAATGGAGGAAAACGTGAGAAAAGTAAGTAGCTTTGGCAAGTGTGGAAAGCGTGTGCTTGCCGTAATGATGATTTTTACGATGGCTGTGTCATCCGGAACACCAAAAACAGAGGTATATGCCGAAGAACAGCCGGTATCTCTGGCAGGGATTAATGAGGAGGTGCCGGCACCGACGGCAGAACCACAGCCGGAAGTGACAGCGGAGCCGACGGCAGAACCGACTGCTGCACCACAGAACACATTGGTGGTAAAAAAGAAAAAATGCTCGTACCCAAAGAAAATTTATGAAGGTCAGCAGTTTACCTTAAAAGGTACCTTGAAGACAAATCATAAAATGCAGAAGGTGGAAGCAAGTATTATCGATGCACGGGGAAAAGATACCGTTGCGATTAAGAAAAAGGCAAACAGCAAAAAATTTGACCTGAGTAAAATTGACAATGACATTCATTTTTCCAAACTGGATGCCGGAAGTTATACCTACGAGGTAAAAGTTTCCGATACTTATGGAAATGAGCGTGTGGCGTTGCAGAAAGACTTTAAAGTCAAGGAGACTACCTGGGCGTGGCCGGTAGACGGTGGTGTAAAAGGTGACGGATTCCATTGCGGATGTTCTGTACACGGTGGACGTCATCTTGGAATTGATGTAAAAGGGGTATCAAAAGGAACATCGATCAAAACAATCGCCGATGGTACTGTAGTTTATGCAAAATATCATAGTGCGGCAAAACGATCTTCTTTTGGAAAATTGGTGATAGTATATCATGGAAATGGAATTTATTCGTATTATGCACATTGCAATACGTTACGTTGTAAAGCCGGAGATAAGGTAGAAAAAGGAGAGGTCATTTCTACGATGGGAGCGACAGGAGCTGCTTACGGAACGCATCTTCATCTGGAACTTCGTAAAGGACCGGCGTTCTCCGGAAATTATAACAGTTATGAGTTCTTGGATAAGTATACTTATAGACAGTTTAATCCAATGAAATATCTTACAAATCGATAAAAAGAAACGGATTACTCCGTCTCCTCTGTGGGACGGAGTAAATTTTTAACAGCCATGGCATACAGATCGTCACTGCTTGCCCGCCAGTTATTGCAGATGCGAATGGCATCTTCTTCATCCGGAACGGATAATTTAAGTTCAAAGATTGGAACATTTTTTTCCATCAGACTGCAGGTGGCAGTATATTCCCCGTTTGTATTTTTACTATAATCACTGATCAGAGTAACACGCTGTACGATCTCGTGATTGTTTGCTTGTAAATATTCGTCAATTTCCTGACGAATCTCTCGAGACAAGGTGTTTCCAAATAATTCCAAAGTTTCTCTGCCGGCAGGCGTAATTTCGTAGTAAGCGGTGTTGTAGGTATTGGAACAATGAATCAGATCCGCATCCAGTAACTCGGCGAATGCGTTCTGGACATTAAAATAATTCGTGTATTCATGCCCGGTAAGATAATCCGAGATCAGTCCGAAGGTTAAAGGGGATTCGATTTCATTGAGTGTGTATAAAATGATCAGTTTGTAAATAGTAAATGCTTCATTCATGATTCTTATACTCCTTTCCTTGCCAGATGTTCTGTTGTTTTAGCTGCTTGTGGATCTCATTAAGCACCTCGCGTTTGCGGCTGCTCCATAGTGGGGCGAGCAGCAATTCTTTTGGCCCGTCTCCGGTAAGACGGTGAATCGTCATCTCCGGTGGCAGAAGAGCAATTGACTGCAAAACGAGATCAATATATTCTTCCTGTGTAAGCACCGTGCACTGACCGGATTCATAAAGGGCTGCGAGGTCGGTCCCTTTTAGAATATGCAGCAGTTGAATTTTTATGCCGTCACTATGACAGGCTACCACATGGCTGAGTGTATTGTAAAAATCCTGTTTTGTCTCACCGGGAAGTCCGGCGATCACATGGGTTACAACTTCGATACCAAGTCCTTTTAACTTTGTTACGGCATCCTCATATACAGAAAGCGGATACCCGCGGCGAATAAACTGCGCGGTGGTTTCGTTGCTTGTCTGAAGTCCAAGTTCTACGATGACCGGTTTGATCCGGTTACATTCGGCGAGCAGATGCAGCACGTCCGGCGGCAGGCAGTCCGGTCTGGTGGCGATGGAAAGCATTACCACATCCGGATGGGCGAGAGCTTCTTTGTAAAGTGGCTCCAGATAGGCGACCGGTGCGTATGTGTTTGTAAAAGATTGGAAATAGGCGATAAATTTACGGCCGACCTGTTTTCTCTTTTTTATGCCCTCGATTCCCTGTGTAATCTGCGCTGTGACAGAAGAACAGCGGGGAGCAGCAAAATCACCGGAACCGTTTCCGCTGCAAAAAATACAGCCCCGCGTATCCAAAGTACCATCGCGGTTGGGACAGGTTAAACCGCCATCCAGGGAGATTTTGTACACTTTCTCCCCAAAGCGGTGTTTCATTTCGTAATCTAAAGAATGGTAGGGCTTTTCACCCCACATTTTCCGATTATTCATGGATATGTTCTTTTACGGCTGCGCTTACGACATCTGCGACACGTGGGTCGAAAGCTTCCGGCAGGATATTGTCTTCGTTTAACTCGTCGTCCGGTACAAGAGAAGCAAGTGCCAGGGAAGCAGCCAGTTTCATTTCTTCTGTGATCTGGGTTGCACGTCCTTCCAAAGCACCTTTAAAGATACCAGGGAAAGCGACTACGTTGTTGACCTGATTTGGAAAATCCGAACGACCGGTACCAACTACTTTTGCACCGGCTTTTTTTGCAAGGTCAGGCATGATCTCGGGGGTTGGATTTGCCATGGCAAACAGAATGGCATCTTTATTCATGGAAGCTACCATTTCTTCGCTGACAATATTTGGAGCGGATACCCCGACGAAAATGTCAGCACCGACGAATGCATCCGCGAGTGTACCGGACTTACCTTCCGTATTTGTTACCTCCATCATCTCTTTCTGCATCCAGTTCAAATCTTTCGATTCTTTATTTAAGATACCCGATTTGTCGCAGAGAGTGAGATTTGGGAAACCGTAACGGAGAAGAAGTTTGCTGATCGCGATACCGGCAGAACCGGCACCGTTTACCACGATTTTACAATCCTCTTTTTTCTTTCCGGTAACTTTTAACGCATTGATAATGCCGGCAAGTACGACGATGGCAGTTCCGTGCTGGTCATCATGAAATACCGGGATATCAAGAAGCTCTTTCAAACGGCTTTCAATCTCAAAGCATCGAGGAGCAGAAATATCTTCCAAATTAATGCCTCCGAACGCCGGTGCGATATTTACTACCGTTTTGATGATTTCTTCGGTATCCTGTGTGTCTAAGCAGATTGGAAACGCATTGACATTTCCGAACTCTTTAAATAATACCGCTTTTCCTTCCATAACAGGCATAGCGGCAGCGGCGCCGATGTTTCCGAGACCGAGTACGGCACTTCCGTCAGAAACGACAGCGACAGTGTTTGATTTGATCGTATATTGATAAGCAGCTTCCTTATCTTCGGCAATCACTTTGCATGGCTCAGCGACACCCGGAGTGTAAGCAAGTGCCAGATCTTCTCTGGATTTTACTTCGCATTTTGGGGTTGTTTCGATTTTTCCATTCCATTCTTTGTGTAAAGCGAGCGCTTTTTCACTGTTTGTCATTGTAATCCTCCGTTCTTTGAGGGAAAATCCCTGTTCGTTTTTTTGCATACATATTTATATTATCACTTTTTTATAGGAAAAACAACAGAAATGAAATTAAAATGATTTAAAGGGTTGTGTATTTTGAAAAAAATGGTACAATGGATATAAGTATCTGTATTAGGGGCGGGATTCGGAATAAATCCCAAATAGAAGGAAAGAATGGAGCAGACTATGACGTTAGAAGAGGCAAAGCGGAAATGTGAGCAGGCAGGACAGCAGCATCTGCTGGCATATTATGAGGAGCTCACCAAAGAAGAGCAGGAGAAACTTCTGGCACAGATTGAAAAGATGGATATCACATTGCTGGATCTGCTAAAGAAAGAGAGAAAAGAAGTGGAAAAGGGAAAACTGGAACCACTTGGTGCGGTTACATTGGATGAGATTCAGAAAGAAAAAGACCAATATCGAAAAATGGGATGCGAAGCAATTCGTGCCGGTAAAGTAGGGGCAGTACTCTTGGCAGGCGGTCAGGGAACTCGCCTGGGACTGGATAAACCAAAAGGAATGCTCAATGTAGGGATACATAAAGAATTATATTTGTTTGAGCAGCTGATCCATAATATTATGGATGTTGTCAAAGAGACCGGAGCGTGGGTTCCGCTCTTTGTTATGACAAGCGAAAAAAACAACAAAGATACCGTAGAATTCTTTAAGGAAAAGAAATTCTTTGGATATAAAGAAGAATATGTATTTTTCTTTGTTCAGCAAATGGCACCCTCGGTCAGCTATGACGGAAAGATTTATATGGAAGATAAAGGACGTATCTCGGCTTCACCAAACGGAAATGGCGGATGGTTTATTTCGATGGTGCGTGCAGGACTTCTGGACACGATAAAAGAACTTGGTGTGGAATGGCTCAATGTATTTTCTGTGGACAATGTGCTGCAGAAGATCGCGGATCCGGTATTTGTCGGAGCCGTGCTGAAACATGGCTGTGTCTGTGGCTCCAAGGTGGTTGCGAAAGCCGATCCTTATGAAAAAGTAGGTGTGCTCTGCCTGGAAGATGGAAGGCCTTCGATCGTGGAATATTATGAAATGACAGAAGAAATGATACATTTACGTGACAAACAGGGAAAATTGTTGTATAATTATGGTGTAATACTAAATTATCTTTTCTCTGTAGCAACACTTGAGAAGATCATGAATGAAAATCTCCCTACCCATATTGTAGAAAAGAAAATTCCCTATATGGATGCAGAAGGAAAACAGATTAAGCCGGATAAGCCAAACGGATATAAGTTTGAGACACTGGTGCTTGACATGATTCATATGATGGATAACTGTCTTTCTTTTGAAGTGGAGAGAGAAAAAGAATTTGCACCGATTAAAAATGCAACCGGAGTAGATTCCCTAGAAAGTGCAAGAGAATTAATGACAAAAAATGGAATTGAATTTTAGGGATAAGAAAATTAGAAAGGACGATGGAATGGATTTTACAAAATTATCATTAAAAGAACTTCGCGAGATGGCGAAGGAAAAAGGACTTAGTGGAATTTCCGCATTGCGTAAAGCGGAATTGATCGAAGAATTGAAGAAAGCGGAGATTCTTTCTCAGAGTGTCGTTCGTCCGGTGAAACCGGCTGACATTCTTAATCCGGCTGAACTTCCGGGCAAGAAACAGGCGGAAAAACCTGTTGAGAAACCGGTGGAAGAGAAAAAGAGCGAGCCGGAAAGAGAAAAGAAGGTTTACACCTATGTGCCTTCGCAGAATAACAATTCAAGAAATTACAAAGGTCGTAATATGTCCTCTCACAGTAATTACAACAATTACCAGGGAAATAATCATCAGAACAACAATTACCAGAACAATAATTATCAGGGAAATAATTACCAGAATAATAATTACCAGGGAAATAATTATCAGAATAATAATTACCAGAATAATAATTACCAGAACAACAATTATCATTCAAATGCCCAAAATAATTCACATTATTCTTCTCAGGATAATTCATCGCATGACAATGGATCTTCCGAAATGTTGCAGGAGCATCAGCCGTACCGCACGATTGAGGAAGTGATCAAGGCTGGTTTGATCACGATTGCGAAAGATCGTCAGGTATTGGATGTGCATCCGACAGAGTTGAAAGAACTTGACAGCGGTATTACGAAAAAGGGAATCCTCGAGATCATGCCGGAAGGTTATGCTTTTATTCGTTGCGATAACTTCCTTCCGGGAGATAATGATGTCTACGTATCACCGGCGTTTTTGCGTCGTTTCGGACTTCGTACCGGAGATATTATTGAAGGAAATCTCCGTGTGCGTACGCAGAATGAAAAATTCAGTGCCCTTTTGTATATGACAAAAGTCAATGAACGGCCGATTACGTATTTGGCACACCGTAATAAATTTGAAGACCTGACACCGATTTTTCCAAATGAAAGAATCCATTTGGAGACAAGCAATTCAGGTGTTTCGATGAGAATGCTTGATCTGATCGCACCGATTGGTAAAGGACAGCGAGGTATGATCGTATCCCAGCCGAAAACCGGTAAGACAACACTGCTGAAGCAGGTGGCGAGTGCGATCACACAGAACTACCCGGATATGCATCTGCTGATCCTTTTGATCGATGAGCGTCCGGAAGAAGTAACCGATATAAAAGAATCTATCGAAGGAGAAAAGGTAGAAGTTATCTATTCGACATTTGATGAACTTCCGGAAAATCACAAACGTGTTTCCGAGATGGTGATCGAGAGAGCAAAACGTCTTGTCGAAGGCGGCGACGATGTTGTGGTACTGCTTGACAGTATTACTCGTTTGGCAAGAGCGTATAACCTTACGGTTACGCCAAGTGGACGTACGCTTTCCGGTGGTTTGGATCCGGCGGCGCTCCATATGCCAAAACGATTCTTTGGTGCAGCAAGAAATATGCGCGAAGGCGGAAGCTTAACCGTGCTTGCGACGGCACTTGTAGATACCGGAAGCCGTATGGACGATGTGGTGTTCGAGGAATTTAAGGGAACCGGTAACATGGAACTCGTGCTTGACAGACATTTGTCGGAAAAACGAGTATTCCCGGCTATCGATATTCAGAAATCCAGTACACGCCGTGAAGATCTTCTTCTCGATCAGAATGAACTGGAAGCGGTATACATTATGCGAAAAGCATTGGGTGCTTCTCCGAATAACGACGGCAATCTGGAACAGATCATTAACTTGTTCCGGAGAACAAAAAATAACAAAGAATTTATTGAGACCATTAAAAAAATCAAGCTTCATTAAAAATTGCTTGCATTTTGTTTCAAAGCGTGGTACAATAAGAAAGCCGATTTTGAGAAATGACACATTTTTTAGTAAAATAGAAGTAGTGAGGTGAAAATCATGAGAGAGGGAATCCATCCAGAATATTACCAGGCAAAGGTTGTTTGCAACTGTGGTAACGAATTCGTAACAGGTTCAACAAAAGAAGATATTCATGTTGAAGTATGTTCCAAATGCCATCCATTTTATACAGGACAGCAGAAGTCCATGGCAGCTCGTGGTGCGATTGATAAGTTCAATCGTAAATATGGCTTGAAATAAGCAGAGAATGAACACATAAAGGCTCCGCAGGTTTCTGTATCGCAAGGTACTTGAGAACTGCGGAGTTGTTCTATATAGAGCAGAAATGAAATGTGAAGTAATGCAGATTGGAGGCAGAATATGAAATATTCGGGAATTGGCGGACAGGCTGTCATCGAAGGAGTTATGATGAAGGGAAAAAGCCGGTACGCTGTTTCTGTGCGAAAGCCGGACGGACAGATTGAAGTCAAAGTAGAAGATTACAAAAGTCTGAAAGAAAAATATGCAATTGCGAAACTCCCGATCATCCGAGGAATTTTTGCCTTTGCAGAATCCTTAAAGATGGGAATGGGAACCTTAAACTATTCGGCAAGTTTTTGGGAAGAGGAAGAAGAAAAGGAAAAAGAAAGTTCAAAAGAAAATTCAAAAGAAAATCAGAAAACCAATGATCTGTGGATGGGACTGGCACTTGTAGCCGCCATCATTGTCGCAATTGGTCTTTTTGTATTATTGCCATTTTTTATATCGGAGAAACTTCATAAGATTGTTCCGTCGATTCAGCTTCGAGGATTGATCGAAGGTGTGATTCGTGTTGCACTTTTTGTCGGATATGTAAAAGCGATTTCTCTGCTGGAGGATATCCGCCGGGTATTTATGTATCATGGTGCAGAGCATAAGTGCATCAACTGCATTGAAAATGGAATGGAATTAACGGTCGAAAACGCAAAAAAACAGACGATGGTACATAAGCGCTGTGGAACCAGTTTTATGCTGGTCGTAATGTTTGTGAGCATTCTGCTGTTTATGTTTATTTCCGTGCCGAATATGTGGGTTCGTATGGTGCTTCGAATTTTATTGATTCCGGTGATTGCAGGGATTTCCTTTGAATTTATTTCGCTTGCCGGAAAGTCTGAAAATCCGGTGATCAATGTACTAAGTAAGCCGGGGCTCTGGCTGCAGGCATTGACAACGAGGGAACCGGATGACAGTATGCTGGAAGTGGCGATCTCTTCGGTGGAGGCTGTATTTGACTGGCGGGACTTCTTAGCACATTATGAGGATGAAGAAGAACAGCCGGAAGAAGAGGGATTTGAAGTGGTTGATGTCGAGGATGAAAACGATGAGATTCTGCAGGCACTTGACCGGTATTTTGATGAAGCAGCACCGACTGAAGAAAAAGAGCAGTGATCTCGCCGGGAGGAACCTATGACATTACAGGATTTGTACCGGGAAGGAATCCGGAAATTGACGGAGAATGAAGTGCCGGAGGCAGAATTAAATGCCTGGTATCTTCTGCAATCATGCCTGAGTGAGGAACCGTTTTCGTATACGAGAAGCCGCTTCTTTTTAGAGCAGATGGAGCAGGCAGAACCGGAGACAATAACATCATATATGGAAAAAGTTTCCAAAAGAGAAGAACACATTCCACTGGAATACATTCTTGGATATACAGAGTTTATGGGCTTAACTTTTTTGGTACGGGAAGGTGTGCTGATTCCAAGACAGGATACGGAAATTTTAGTTGAAATGGCGGTGGAAGTCTCAACGGGAAAAAAGGTCCTTGATCTGTGTACCGGATCCGGCTGCATTGGCTTGAGTATTGCTGTGTGTGGGAATCCGATATCGGTCACATTGAGTGATATTTCGGAAGAGGCGATTGCGACAGCCGGACAAAATGAGAGAAATCTTGACCAAAATGGCTGGAAAGGAAGAGGCAGAAAACCGGAAATCACCTACGCACTTGGAAATTTATGGGAACCGATCGATGGAGAATTTGACTTGATCGTTTCTAACCCACCGTATATTGAGACAGAGGAACTTTCCGGACTGATGCCGGAAGTGATCGATCATGAGCCGCTCCTTGCTTTGGATGGCGGGAAAAGCGGACTGGTATTTTATGAAAAGATTTTAGAAAAAGCACCGTTTTATCTTGAAGAGGCGGGAATACTTATGGTAGAGATTGGTTACAATCAAGGCGAACAAGTAAAGCGGTTATTTGAGAAAAATGGGTTTGCCGATGTTGAGATAAAAAAAGATCTGGCAGGACTTGACCGTGTCGTACGGGGCAGACTGTCAAAGAAAGGAAAATGATTATGTTTGATAAACTGGAAGATACGCTTCTGCGTTATGAAGAAGTACTGAATGAATTGAGTGAGCCGGATGTGCTCAACGATCAGAGCCGTTATCAAAAATTGATGAAAGAACAGTCCGACCTTGAGCCGGTCGTAGAAAAATACAAAGAGTACAAAAGCGCAAAAGAAGGAATTGCGGATAGTCTTGCGATTCTGGACGAAGAAACCGATGAAGAGATGAGAGAACTTGCCAAGGAAGAATTAAATGAATGTAAGGCAAGTGTGGCAGAGATTGAGCAGGAACTTCGCATCCTCTTGTTGCCAAAAGATCCCAATGATGAAAAGAACGTTATCGTCGAGATTCGTGCGGGTGCCGGTGGAGATGAGGCGGCACTGTTTGCTGCTGATCTGTACCGCATGTATTGCAAATATGCTGAACAGCAGCATTGGAAAGTAGATACGATGAACTCCAATGAAAACGGAATCGGCGGATTTAAGGAAGTCGTATTTATGATCAATGGTTCCGGCGCATATTCCAAACTGAAATACGAGAGCGGGGTACACCGCGTACAGCGTATTCCGGCGACAGAATCCGGTGGACGTATCCACACTTCGACAGCGACCGTGGCAATTATGCCGGAAGTGGAGGAAGTCGAAGTGGAACTGGACATGAACGATTGTAAATTTGATGTATTCCGTGCTTCCGGAAATGGTGGACAGTGTGTCAATACGACGGATTCCGCAGTTCGTCTGACCCATATTCCGACTGGAATTGTCATTTCTTGTCAGGATGAAAAATCACAGTTGAAAAATAAAGATAAGGCATTAAAAGTACTTCGTGCCAGATTATATGAACTGGAGTGTGCAAAAGCACATGACGAAGAGGCAGAAAAGAGAAGAAGCCAGATTGGAACCGGAGACCGTTCAGAAAAGATACGTACGTATAATTATCCACAGGGACGTGTGACGGATCACCGTATTAAATTGACACTTCATCGTTTGGATGCCATTATCAATGGAGATTTAAGTGAAGTGATTGACAGTCTGATTGCGGCAGACCAGGCAGCCAAATTGGCTTCAATGAGTGAAGAATAAAATATGACAAAACAAATTTTAAACTTGATTGCAGATCAATTGAATGTACTGATTATGATAAACGAATCGGAAAACCACGCGGTAACTTTTCTTTCCCAAAGTGCCGAGTGGCTTTTTGGGATAAAAAGGGAAGTGATATCTTGTGCCGAAGACCTTTTTAAACAACTGGATCTGTATGAAAAATATCCGGAAGTACAAAAATTTTGCAGAGAATCAGTAAAATATACCATTGCCTTTGAGCATGCATTTAGTATGCCGGGGAAGCCGGAGCCGGTGTGGATCATGGTGCGTATGGCACCGGGGGAACAGGGCGAAAATATTCTTTTAATACAGGACGTGACGATGCTTCACAGAGGCCTGCAGCAAGGACAGCAGAATCCGGAGCGCGTCCGGTATTGTTTGCAGCAGATCATGGTTTCGTATCAGGGATTATTGATGCTGCTGAATCAAAAAAGAGCGGATAGCTCGGAAATAGAGATGGAAAACGAAACAGAAAAGGATAGTGATGAGTGATGAAATTAAGCTGGGAAACTTGTTTTCGCGCAGGGGTGACAGTGGCAGTTCTGTTTTTGACAGTTCACTACTGGTCCGTGATCGCGGCAGGAATCGGAATTGCCTTTCATGCGGCAGCACCATTGATCACAGGACTTGTGATCGCGTATGCCGTCAACATTTTAATGAGTTTTTATGAAAGACATTATTTTCCAAAATCAAAAAAGAAGGTTATAAAAAAGACGCGGACAGGAGTCTGTGTTCTGCTCTCTTATCTGAGCCTGCTTGGAATCATTGCACTCGTGATCGGACTTGTCGTGCCGGAATTGATTGACTGTGTAAAACTTTTGATCGATAAGATCCCGCCATTGATGCAAAGTGTTTCAGGGGAACTTCGCGGTAATGATGAGATGACGAAATTGTGGAATGAACTGGGAAATGTAACCAAGACCGGGCAGATTGACTGGAAAGAAATTGTGACCAAAGTCGCAAATTGGGCAGCCGGTGGACTGGGCGGTGCTTTCGGCGTTGTAAAAAATGTCATCACCGCTACGTTTTCGACGGCTTTTACCATTATTATGAGTATTATCTTTTCACTGTATCTTCTGACGGGCAAAGATCGGCTTGTCCCACAGGTAAAAAAGGTGGCAAAGACCTATTTAAAAGAGCCGATATACCACAAAGTAAATTATGTTATACACACTCTTCACGACTGTTTTCGCAGTTTTATCGTGGGACAGTGTGTCGAAGCTGTGATCTTAGGAAGCCTGTGCACTATCGGTATGATGATCCTGCGTCTCCCTTACAGTGGGATGACAGGGGCGCTGATCGGATTTACGGCATTGATCCCTATCGCAGGAGCTTATATCGGAGGTGGCGTCGGCTTTTTGATGATCGCGACAGTTTCGCCGATGAAAGCAATCGTGTTTGTAATCTTTCTTGTTATTTTACAACAATTGGAAGGCCAGTTCATTTATCCGCGTGTGGTTGGCGCATCCATCGGATTGCCGGGCATCTGGGTGCTGGCCGCGGTAACCATCGGCGGAAGTGTACTGGGAATCGGAGGAATGCTTTTATTCGTTCCATTGACTGCGACGGTATATAAATTATTGCGAAACGATGTGAAAAAGAGAAATGCAGGGACGAAGGGAAAGGGGCAGTAACATTTGAATACTACACCAGAAAATCAACAGAAAAAGCATATATGTGCCGCACTTTTGGCTCACGTAGATGCCGGAAAGACGACATTGTCAGAAGCATTATTGTATGAAAGCGGCGTGATCCGGACACGGGGACGCGTAGATCACAAAGATGCCTTTTTGGATACCTCACCGTTGGAACGGGAACGAGGAATTACAATTTTTTCCAAACAAGCATGCTTTTCGTATGGAAATATGGATGTTACGATGTTAGATACACCGGGACACGTAGACTTTTCTTCCGAGATGGAGCGGACGCTGCAAGTCATTGATTATGCTGTTTTGATCATAAGCGGAACCGACGGTGTGCAGGGGCATACGGAGACTGTGTGGAAACTTTTGCAGAAATATCGGATTCCGACATTTTTCTTTGTCAATAAAATGGATCTTCCGGGGGCAGACAAAGCGGCGGTATTAAAAGAACTGCAGGCAAAATTATCTCCTTACTGCGTGGATTTTACCGAAGAGGAAGAACTGTTGTGCGAAAATGTGGCAATGTGCGAGGAAACTCTGTTGGAGACCTATCTCGAAGAGGGAACTTTTAATCTGAAAAAAGAGGTCAGAAGACTGGTTTCCGGGACATTGCTTTATCCGTGTTACTTTGGTTCTGCGCTTCAGAATGAAGGCGTTGAAGCGCTTCTGGAGGGATTGGAAAGCTATACGAAAATGCCGGAATATCCGAAAGAATTTGCCGGAAAAGTATATAAGATTACACGAGATGATGCCGGGCAGCGATTGACTCATATGAAATTGACCGGGGGAGAACTGAAACTTCGCGATGAGATCGAAGGAATTGGCAAAGTAAATGAGATCCGCGTGTATTCCGGAGAAAAATATACGCTGCAGCAGGAAGTAAAGGCAGGAGATATCTGTGCGGTTCCGGGATTTGCCGACACCTACGCCGGCCAAGGTGTGGGGAAAGAAGCCGATTTTTGTGCCAATCAGCTGGCGCCGGTGTGCAATTATCAGATCCTGCTTCCGGAGGGAACGGATGAAGCCATTGCCTGGAGGCAGTTAAAGCAGTTAGAAGAAGAGGATCCGAATCTTCATCTTTCGTGGCAGGCGCAGACAAGAGAAATCTTCATCCAGCCGATGGGCGAAGTGCAGCTTGAAGTCATCAAGCGAATGGTCAGCGAACGTTATGGAATGGATATCGCATTTGGAAGTGCGACGATCTTATATCGGGAAACCATCGAAGATACGGTGATTGGAATGGGACATTTTGAACCATTGCGCCATTATGCGGAAGTGCATCTTAAAATGGAACCGCTTCCACGGGGCAGCGGTCTTCAATTTGTGACAGAATGCAGCGAGGACGAATTGGATCTGAACTGGCAGAGACTGATTCTTACACATCTGGGAGAAAAAGAATTTACCGGTGTGCTGACCGGATCGCCGATCACGGATATCAAATTTACGTTGATCGCCGGAAGGGCACATCTCAAACATACCGAAGGGGGGGATTTCCGCCAGGCGACATACCGTGCAGTACGCCAGGGACTGCGGAAGGCAAAAAGCATTTTGCTGGAGCCGTATTATGAATTTCACATAGCTGTTCCGCAGAATATGGTAGGACGTGCTATGACGGATGTTGAAAAGATGCATGGAAAGTTTGAAGGTCCTTATCAGGAGGGCGAAGCACAGGTTCTGCGCGGCATTGCTCCGGTGGCGTGCATGGCAAATTACCAGAAGGAAGTGACTGTCTACACGAAAGGGCTTGGAAAAGTAACGTTCCGGTTTGCGGGATATTACCCATGTCACAACACGGAAGAGGTGGTCGCACAGACCGGTTATGATCCGGAGCGGGATCTTTCGCACCCGGCGGATTCTGTTTTCTGTGCGCACGGAGCAGGATTTATCGTTCCATGGAATGAAGTGCCGGATCACATGCATGTGGAGGGCAGGCTGTTAAAAAAGAAAGAACAGCAGGAGGAAGCACCTTCCGGTAAAAAGACAAAAACCTACGATACGGATCACTGGATCGACATTGAGGAGATTGACGCGATCTTAGCACGCACCTATCATGCAAATAAGCATGAGAAGGGAGCGACAAAGCAGTGGCGGACCACGAAAAAAGTGATCTCGGGAGACAATGCGCCGCGCTATGCACCTGTAAAGGCAGTTTCCAAAGAGGAATATCTGCTGGTGGACGGATATAATATCATTTTTGCATGGGAGAGCTTAAAAGAGCTTGCGGCAGTCAATATCGACGGAGCAAGAGGAAAGCTTTTAGACATTTTGTGCAATTATCAGGGCATAAAAAAATGCAATCTGATCGTGGTGTTTGATGCGTACCGCGTAAAAGGACACCAGACGGAAATGCTCGATCACCATAATATCCATGTCGTGTATACAAAAGAAGCAGAGACTGCCGATGCTTATATTGAAAAGTTTGCACATGAAAACGGAAGAAAATACCATG